>JACDJC010000156.1_pt1 | contig 89340 bp, 75 predicted proteins | sample 7454191 | NCBI WGS metagenome assembly JACDJC01 (sample SAMN14253291, study PRJNA609438) | sludge metagenome | isolation source: sludge after 25d culture with pyrite and EDTA | collected 2018-12-20 | reverse complement strand
GCTTTCGACCCAGAACCGGCGGTATTGCAGGTTCGGCAGGAAACGGCGCTTGGTTTTGTTGTTGGCGTGGGAAACGTTGTTCCCGACCATGGGCTTCTTGCCCGTGACGACGCATACGCGAGCCATGATGCTGCTCCAGAAATTGCGGGATCGACCCGAAAACCGCGATTTATACCACAGCCCCGGCAGGCGAGGCAAGCCCGCGTCAGAGGTGGCCCGCTTCGCGGAACGACAGCGCGGACGGTCCGGCGACGATGAAATGATCGAGCACGCGCACGTCGACCAGCGCCAGCGCGTCCACGAGCCGGCGCGTGAGCTGGCGGTCGGCGGTACTGGGCTCGGCCACGCCGCTGGGGTGGTTGTGGGCGAGGATCAGCGCGGCGGCGTTGTGGGCGAGCGCGCGGCGCACGATCTCGCGCGGATAGACGCTGGTCTGGGTGAGCGTGCCGCGGAACAGTTCCTCGATCTCGATGACGCGGTGCTGCGCGTCGAGGAAGACGCAGCAGAACACCTCGTAGTCGCGGTTGCGCAGGATGAGCCGCAGGTAGTCGCGCACGGCGTCGGGCGAGGCGAGGGCGTCGCCCGTGCGCGCCGACTCGCCGAGCGTGCGGCGCGCCATTTCCAGTACCGCGGCGAGCAGGGCGTACTTGGCGTCGCCGACGCCGGGGGCGGCGCAGGCCGCCTTGCGGTCGGCGCGGCACAGGCCGCCCAGGCCACCGAAGCGCTCGATGAGCTCGCGCCCGAGATCGACCGCGCTCTTGCCCGGCAGCCCGGTGCGCAGGAACACCGCCACCAGTTCGGCGTCCGTCAACGCCGCGGCACCGTGGCGCAGGAGCTTTTCCCGGGGACGCGCGTCCTCCGGCCAGTCGCAAATCGCCATCCCCGTTCCCCTCCCTCGCCGTGAAGCCCGCACAGCGGGCTTCCACCCCCCTCTCCGCGGGCGGGAGAGGGGGAGCTGGGAACCGCTCACGGGAGCCGCCGTTTCACGTTCTGCGGCGGCGCATCGCCATGGACGCTAAAATGGGTATTTTCGCGGAAAGCGGGCAGGGAATCGAGAACATGTCGTTGGCGGGCAGGAACATTCTCCTTGGCGTGAGCGGCGGGATCGCCGCCTACAAGGCGGCCGAACTCGTTCGTTTGCTGGCCGAGGCGGGCGCGCGGGTACAGGTGGCGATGACCGAGGCGGCCACGCGCTTCGTCGGCCCGCTCACGTTCCAGGCGCTGTCGGGAAGACCCGTGTTGACCGGCCTTTGGCATGCGGACGGCGCCGGCATGGACCATATCCATGCGTCGCGCGGCGCCGATCTCGTGCTGGTGGCGCCGGCCTCCGCCGATTTTCTCGCCCGGCTCGCGCACGGGCACGCCGACGATCTCCTGAGCGCGCTGTGCCTGGCGCGTGCGTGTCCGCTGGCGGTGGCCCCGGCGATGAACCGCGAAATGTGGACGGCGGCGGCGACGCAGCGCAATCTCGCGCAACTGCGTGCCGACGGCGTGCACGTACTGGGGCCGGCCGAGGGCAGGCAGGCATGCGGAGAAACCGGCCCCGGGCGCATGCTGCAGCCGGCCGAGCTGATGGCCGCGCTGCCGGGGCTGCTGGGCGCGGGCGCGCTCGCCGGCGAGCGCGTGGTGGTGACCGCCGGCCCGACGTTCGAGCCGATCGATCCGGTGCGCGGCTTGACCAATCTCAGTTCCGGCAGGATGGGCTACGCGGTGGCGCAGGCGGCGGCCGAGGCCGGCGCGGCGGTGTGCCTGGTGACCGGACCGACCTGCCTGGCGACGCCGCCGGGCGTGCGCCGCGTGGACGTGCGCACGGCAAGCCAGATGCACGCGGCGGTGCTGGCCGAACTGCCGTGCGAGGTGTTCATCGCGGTCGCCGCGGTGGCGGATTACCGTCCCGCGACGCACGCCGAGCAGAAAATCAAAAAGGACGCCGCCGGCCTCCAGCTGCGCCTGGTGCCCAATCCCGACATCCTCGCCGAGGTCGCGGCACGCCCCGACGCACCCTTCTGCGTGGGCTTCGCCGCCGAGACCGAGCGCCTGGCGGAGTATGCCGAGGCCAAGCGCAGAAGGAAGAAGCTGCCGCTCCTGGTCGGCAACCTGGCGCAGGACACGCTGGGCCGGGACAGCGCCGAACTGGTGCTGTTCGACGCGAACGGCGCCCATCCCCTGCCACGCGCCGCCAAGCTCGTGCAGGCACGATCCTTGATTGCCCACTTGGCGCTTCTACGCCTCTGACGAGATCCCGACAAAATGAAGATGGACGTAAAGATACTCGATGCCCGCGTGCGTCAGCAGCTGCCGCATTACGCGACACCGGGCGCGGCGGGGCTCGACCTGCGCGCCTGCATCGACGCGCCGGTGACGCTCGCGCCGGGCGAGACGCGGCTGATCCCGACCGGCCTCGCGATCCATCTCGCCGACCCAGGCTACGCCGCGCTGATCCTGCCGCGCTCGGGGCTGGGCCACCGGCATGGCATCGTGCTGGGTAATCTGGTGGGCCTCATCGATTCGGACTACCAGGGCCAGCTCATGGTATCGGCGTGGAACCGCGGCGGCGAATCCTTCGAACTCGCGCCGCTGGAGCGCCTGGCCCAGCTCGTCGTGGTGCCGGTGGTGCAGGTGGAGTTCAATGTGGTGGACGCATTCGACAGCAGCCAGCGGGGCGAAGGCGGTTTCGGCAGCACCGGGCGGGGATAGCGACGTCCAGGAGCCCTGGCGCTCCGAATTGGCAATAGAATTCGACGGATCCCCGGTTCAGGACACGGGTATCCGGTTTTTTCGCATCCCTGCCGGACGGGTCCGGAAAAACGGGCGACGCGCGAGGGTACGGAATTTGCTGGTATTGAAGCGGGTGACAGGCACCCGTTGCGGCACCTGTTGCGGAGATACAACAATTACGAGGAGTGGAGCCGGCTGGCGCATCGCTCATGCCCCACACGTCCATATTGCGGTTCGGTTTGATGCTCGTTGCCACGCTGGTCGTGCTGGCGGGCATCGTCACGGCCGTATTCTACCTGTCGCAGCCGCAGACGCAACCGACTGCGGAAGAACTCGACAAGCCGGTGATGGCCACCCAGATCGAGTTTCTCGCCGACGCCATGCGGCGCCATGCGGCGCACATCGCCGCCCACCCGCAGACGCTGGCCTGCTTCGAGAGCGGCGCCGCGGCGGTGTGCCAGGCACAGGCGGCGAACCTGTACGCGCTGAACCAGGACGCCACCGTGCTGTTCGTCACCGATGGGCAGAACCAGCTGCTGCCGGGCTTTCTGCCGGGCGAGACCCGCCGCCTCATTGCCGGTGCCGGCACGGGCGGCGCGGGTGCCGCGGCCGCGGCGAGCTTCAGCCTGTCGCTGTCGCAGCCGGTGAAGGACGCGGCGGGACGGCGCCTGGGCTTCGTCATCGTCGAGCAGAGCGTGCCGCAGCTGCAGATCCTGTTCGACACGCTGCCGCTGCCGGACGCCGCCGCCTACGCCGAACTGCAACAGAGCCGGGGCGACGGCGGCGTGAGCGTGCTGATGCGGCGCGGCAACCAGGCGATCAAGCAGCGCAGCGACCCCAACTGGATCGCGCTCGCCGGCACGCCGTGGACCATCGCGGTGTGGCGCCACGAGAAACCCGTGATCGAAAGCATCGCGCCCTACGTGCTGGGCTGGCTGGTGGCGAGCCTGGTGATGGCGGTTCTGGTATTCGGCGTCATGCTGACGGTGCGCAATCGCGTCGCCGACAACCTGCGCGTCCTGGTCAAACTGACCAACGACGTGCGGCAGCAGCGCCTGCGCAGCGACTATCCGGTCAGCCTCGCGGAGTTCAAGTCACCACTCGACACGATGCTCAAGCTCGGCAAGGTGATGCTGGGGCGGCAGAAGGAGGCGAGTTCGCAGGCGCGTCTCGACCACCTGTCGCAGGTCAACAACCGGCGCGCCTTCGACGAGAAGCAGAAGGAGCTGTTCGCCACGCTGAAGGATGGCTGGACCCACAGCCTGCTGATCCTCGACATCGACAATTTCAAGCAGGTCAACGACACCTTCGGCCACGAGGCGGGCGACCAGCTCATCATCAAGTTCGGCAACGCGCTGAAGAACAGCCTCAGGAACAGCGATTTCATCGCCCGGCTGGGCGGCGACGAATTCTGCGTGCTGTTTCCCTACACCCCGCTGGAGCGTGCGCGGGAACTCGCCGACCGCCTGCGCGCCAACCTGCCGGAGAGCGTCGAATTGATTCCGGGCGTGACGCAGAAACTGTCGTGGAGCGGCGGCATGTCCGAATACAGCCGCGACGATCGCGAGGAAAACGAGGCGCTGGCGCGCGCCGACGCGGCGCTTCTGGAGGCCAAGCGCAGCGGCCGCAACGCCACCCGCATCAGGGCCGCCTGAGCGCGCCGGCGCCGAGCCCGGCCGCGAGCAGCCCCCACACGGCCAGCACCGGCAGGTTGCCCCAGCGCACGTAGGGGGTGGCGCCGGCATAGCCCTGGATCTCGCCCCGCAGGCTGCCCGCCGTGAACGACGGCAGGTACGCCAGCATGCGCCCGCGCGCGTCGATGATCGCGGTGATCCCGGTATTGGTCGCACGCAGCATCATGCGGCCGGTTTCCAGCGCGCGCATCTGCGACATCTGTGCATGCTGCCAGGGGGCGAGCGAATCGCCGAACCAGGCGAGGTTGCTGACGTTGATGAGCACGCTCGCCTCGGGAAGCTGGCGGATGATTTCCTCGCCGAACGCGTCCTCGTAGCAGATGTTCGCCGCCACCCGCTGGCCGCCGACGGCGAGCGGGCGCTGGTCGACGCCGCCGCGCGCGAAATCCGCCAGCGGAATGCGCAGCACCTCGAGGACCCAGCCCCACACGGCGCGCTGCGGCAGGTATTCGCCGAACGGCACCAGGTGCACCTTGTGGTACCGCTGGTCCGGCGCCGCGCCAAGGCTGATCACGCTGTTGTAATAGGCGCCGTCGGGCGAGCCCGTGGCCATGCCCGCCAGCACGTCGCCATCCTGGAGGCGTCCCAGTTCGGCGAACCGGGCACGGTCGGCGCGCGACAGGGCGGCCTCGAACAGCGGCAGCGCCGTCTCGGGCAGCACCACCAGGCGGGCGGGCGAGGCGGCGGCCATGCGGTAGTACATGTCGAGTGTGGCACCGATGTTTTCCGGGCGCCATTTGGCGTCCTGCGGCACGTTGCCCTGCAGCAGCGCCACCGAGGTCGGCGGGCCGTCCGGCACGGTCCAGGCGACGCCCCGCAGCGCCTGGCCGGCGACGCCGAGGGCGGCGACGCCGGCCATGGCCCATATGAGCGCGCTGCGGCCACGCACCGTGAATGCCCAGGCGGCGATTGCCGCCGCAAGCGCGAGCAAGCCGGATACCCCATACACGCCGACGACCGGCGCGAAGCCGGCAAGCGGGCCCGCCGGCACCTGGGAATAGCCGATCACCAGCCAGGGGAAGCCGGTGAAGATCCCGCCGCGCACCCATTCGCTCACGCCCCACAGCACCGGCAGCAGCACCAGCGCGCGCTGCGCGAGCGGCAGCGGCCAGCGCGCCTGCAGCGCCCCCACCGCGGCCGGGAACAGGGCGAGGAACGCGCAGAACAGGAGCGTTGCCAGCGCCGCCAGCCAGGGCACCATGTCGCCGTAGACCGACAGGCTCACGTACACCCAGCTCACGCCGACGAGAAAGAAACCGAGGCCCCAGGCGAAACCGACGAGGAAGCCGGCGCGCGCCGAGGCGGTGCGCAGGAACAGCGCGAACAGCAGGACGAGGCTCGCGCCGGCAAGCGGCCAGGCGCCCAGCGGGGCGAAGCCCGCGACGCCGAGCGCGCCGGCGGCAAGGCTCGCCGCCAGCGTGCGCGGGCGCGGCATGGCGCGCCTCGCCTGCCACGAGGACGGCACGCGGCTCAGTGCGGCGCCTCGAAGTCGATGTGGCCGTCGATCACGGTGTAGCGCACGCGGCCCTGCAGCGGATGGCCGAGGAAGGGGGTGTTGTTCCCCTGGCTCGCCAGGGCCTGCGGCGTGACCACCCACTCGGCCGTCTCGTCGAAAATGCAGACGTCGGCGCACGCGCCGATCGACAGATGGCCGCCCGCCACGCCAAGAATCTGCGCCGGCTTCCAGGTGACGAGGTCGAGCGCCTGCAGCAGCGGCACGCCCATCTCGCGCGCCCATTTCAGGGTGAGCGGAAGCAGGAGCTCCACCCCCGAGGCGCCCGGCTCGGACTCGCCGAAGGGCACCTGCTTGGCATTCTCGTCGACCGGCGCGTGATCGGAACACAGCGCATCGATCGAGCCGTCGCGCAGCGCCTCGCGAATGGCGTCGCGGTCGCGCAGGCCCCTCAGCGGCGGCATCAGGCGCAGGTTCGAATCGAAACCGACCAGATCGTTTTCCGACAGGTGGACGTGGGGCGCGGCGACGTCGCAGGTGACCGCCAGGCCCTGCGCCTTGGCGGCGCGCACCATGGCGATGCCTTCGCGGGTCGACAGGCGCGCGAGATGAATGCGCGCCCCGCTCTGGCGCGCCAGCTGCAGGATGGTCGCCAGCGCCACCGTCTCGGCGAGCGCCGGAATGCCGGGGAGCCCGAGGCGCGAGGCCACCGCGCCGTCGTGCGCGACGCCGTCGCGCGCGAGCGCGACGTCATGCGGACGCAGCCACAGGCCGAAACCGAAGGTGGCGGCGTATTCCATCGCGCGCAGCAGCACCAGCGTATCGGTGAGCGGCGCGTCGGCCTGGGTGAAGGCGCGGCAGCCGGCCTCGGTGAGTTCGGCCATCTCGGTCAGCACGCGGCCTTCGAGTTTCTGCGTCAGCGCGCCGATCGGATATACGCGCGGGCCGGGCAGATTGCGGGCGCGGAACTTCAGCATCTCGACCAGTCCCGGCTCGTCCAGCGGCGGGTCGGTGTCGGGCGGGCAGGCCAGCGAGGTGACGCCGCCCGCCGCCGCCGCGAGCATTTCCGATTCCAGCGTGGCCCGGTATTCGTAGCCGGGTTCGCGCAGGCGCACCGAGAGGTCGACCAGTCCCGGGCAGACGACGAGACCGCTGGCGTCGAGGGTGCGGTTGGCGTGGAAATCGGCCGGCGCCTCGCCGCTGCCGACGATCTTGCCGGCGGCGATGTACAGGTCGCGCACGCCATCGTGCGCGTTCTTCGGGTCGATGACGCGGCCGTTCCTGATGTGGATCTTCATGTCGACGGCCCTCCTGCGAGCATCGCCATCACCGCCATGCGCACCGCGATGCCGTAGGTGACCTGCGGCAGGATCACCGACTGCGGGCCGTCCGCGACCTCGGAGGCGATCTCGACGCCGCGGTTCATCGGGCCGGGGTGCATGACGATGGCGCCGGGTTTCGCCAGCGCGAGCTTCTCCGGCGTCAGGCCGAAGAACTTGAAGTATTCCTGCGCGGAGGGCAGCAGCGCGCCCTTCATGCGCTCGTTCTGCAGGCGCAGCATGATGACGACGTCGCAGCCGCGCAAACCGGCCTCCATGTCGTGGAACACCTGCACGCCCATTTGCTCGACCCCCGTGGGGAGCAGCGTCTTCGGTCCGATCACGCGCACCTCGGGCACGCCGAGCGTGGTGAGCGCGTGGATCTGCGAGCGCGCCACGCGCGAATGCAGCACGTCGCCGACGATGGCCACCGTGAGGTGGTGGAACGCCCCCTTGTAGCGGCGAATGGTGAACATGTCGAGCAGGCCCTGCGTCGGGTGCGCATGGCGGCCATCGCCCGCATTGACCACCGAGATGTGCGGCGCGACGTGGCGCGCGATGAAATGCGCCGCGCCGGATTGCGCATGGCGGACGATGAACATGTCGGCGTGCATCGCCGCGAGATTGTCCACCGTGTCGAGGATGGCCTCGCCCTTGGTCTGGCTGGAGGTGGCGATGTTGAGGTTGACGACGTCGGCGGACAGGCGCTTGGCGGCGATCTCGAACGTGGTGCGGGTGCGCGTCGAGGGCTCGAAGAACAGGTTGAAGATCGACTTGCCGCGCAGCAGCGGCACCTTCTTCACCTCGCGCGCGCCGACGTCCATGAAGGACTCGGCGGTGTCGAGAATCTGCGTGATGATGGCGCGCGGCAGGCCGTCGAGGGTCAGCAGATGGCGCAGTCTGCCGTCTTCGGTGAGCTGGGGGTTCATGCGATGGAAAGTGTGAGGTGGCCGTCGTCGAGGCGCGACAGGTTGACGTTCTGGTGTTCCGCAATGTCGACGGTGAGGCCGACGAAGTCCGGACGGATCGGCAGTTCGCGGCCGCCGCGGTCGACCAGTACCGCGAGACGGATCGACGCCGGGCGGCCGTAGTCGAACAGCTCGTTCATCGCCGCGCGTACCGTGCGGCCGGTATGCAGCACGTCGTCGACGAGCAGAATGGTGCCGCCTTCGAGCTCGAACGGCAGGTTCGACGGCTTGACCTGCGGATGCAGGCCGATGCGCGAGAAGTCGTCGCGGTAGAACGAGATGTCGAGCACGCCGAGCGGCTGCCTGCAGCCGAGCAGCGCGTGCAGGCGCTCGGCGATCCATGCGCCGCCGGTGTGGATGCCGACGATGAAGGTGGCGGGCGTGAGCGTCGGGGCGATCGCGTCCGCCAGCCGGGCGATCAGGGCATTTGCGTCAGGCAGTGAGGCGGGCATCGAAAAATCCTTGCAGGATGAGCTGTGCGGCGACGGCGTCAGTGAGCGCTCGCTGTTTCTTGCCGTGGATGCCGCGTGCGCGCAGTTCGGATTCGGCTGCGGCGCTGGTGTGGCGCTCGTCGACCAGGAAGACCGGCAGCCCGAAGCGTGATTCTAATTTGCGCGCGAAGTTTTTGGCCACCCGCGTCATCTCGTGTGCGCTGCCGTCGGCATGGGTGGGCAGTCCCAGGACCAGCAATACCGGCCGCCATTCGGCGACGAGCAGGCCGATGGCGTCGAGCCGCGCGGCCGTCGACTCGGCCGCGAGCACCGCAAGCGGATGGGCGATGCCGATCGCCAGCTCTCCGGAGGCGACCCCGGTGCGCTTCAAGCCGAGGTCGAAGGCCAGCACCGTGCCGTGGGTGTCGACGAAACTCAAGCCGCACGCCGCGCCCCCGCGGCGCGGGGAAAGAACGCGGAAGCGGAGGTTCGCCGCGCGGGTTCCCGCGCGTGCGGCGGATGGCACCATGGCAAGCACGCAGGCATGCGCGTTTCCTCCGTGTCTCCCGGGTTCAAGCGCTCGCCCGGTTCAGGCGTGGCCGGCTTCGTCGGAAAGATTGGCAAAGTCGATCCCCAGGAGCCTCATCGCCGCGGGCAGGCGCGCCTCCGCCGGCAGGTCGAAGATGACCTGCGGATCGGCGCCCACCGACAGCCAGGCGTTCTGCTTCATTTCCTCTTCCAGCTGGCCGGCGGACCAGCCGGCATAGCCCAGGGACACCATGAACTTTTCCGGTCCCTCGCCCTGGCTCACCGCCTCGAGTACGTCCTTCGACGTGGTGAGGCTGATCGCGTCGTTCACGGTCAGGGTCGAGCTGTAGCTGCGCGGCGGCGTATGCAGCACGAAGCCGCGTTCGGTCTGCACCGGACCGCCGAAGTACACGGCCTGATGGTGCAGGGGTTCCGGCAGCGGCAGGCCGAGCTGCTCGAACAGCGTCGACAGCTCCAGCTCGATGGGACGGTTCACCACGACCCCCAGGGCGCCCTGGTCGCTGTGGTCGCAGATATAGGTGAGGGTGCCATTGAAATTCGGATCGACCATGCCAGGCATGGCGATCAGGAAATGGTGGGTGAAATTGATGGTGTCCATAAGCCGCTCCGCCATTGTAATCGGTACGCAAACCCGCACACGTTTCTTTTTGTACCGGTCGGGCGCCATTCGAGGAGGGCGAGCGGCACGCCACTGCAGCGCCGGACGACCGCGGCACGGTGAAAAAGCAAGCGCTCACCCACGTTCGGCACGCGGGGCTTCAAGTTGTCCGCGAACGCGCCGTAAATGATGGAATGTCGCGCGCCGAGCCGCGCCACCCGTGACAAGCTTGTCGCCCAGGCGGAAAGAGGGGCCGGGCTTGCGTCCCGCCGAACCGGGCGGAGACAATGGGACGGGGTGCAAAAACAACATCTGTGCCGCCCGCAGGATCGCCATCACGCTAACATCCATGCCCGACATACACCGCCTCACCGGGACGCTGCTGCTGATACTCAGCCTGCCGCTGCTGTTTTGGCAGCTGACGCCGGACAACCAGCTGCCCATCGGCGAGGCGCAGTTCGTCATCGCCCATTCGGTGATGGAAATTTTCGCCGTGACCGTGGCGGCGCTGATTTTCTTCACCGGCCAGGGGGCGGCCGAAACCGAGCGCTCGACCCGCGCGCTGGTGCTGGGATGCGCCTTTCTCGCCGTCGGCGTGTTCGACATGGTCCACTTCCTCTCCTACATCGGCATGCCCGACGTGGTCAGCCCGAACTCGCCGCACAAATCGATCGTGTTCTGGCTGCTCGCCCGCTTCACCGCCGGGGCCGGACTGCTCGCCTACGTGCTCATGCCGGACCGGCCGGGGCCGCGTTCCCCGCTGCTGCGCCATGCCTGGCTGCCGACGCTGCTCGCCACGTCCGCGGTCTCTTACGCCCTTCTGCGGGCGCCGGACGCGGTCCCGCAGACGTATGCGGCGGAAACCGGGCTGACGCCGTTCAAGGTCGGCCTGGAATGGATCGTCTTCGGCCTCTACCTGGCCATCGCCGTGCTCCTCGGCCTGCGCCGCAGGCGGATCACCGACTGCGATTTCAACAGCCTGTTCCTCGCCGTGTCGCTGATGGCCGCCGGCGAGCTGTTCCTCGCCGTGTACGTCCACGTGACCAGCACCGCCAACATGCTGGGCCACGTCTACAAGGTGGCGGCGTATTATTTCCTTTACCGCGCCATCTACGCCGAGGCGGTGAGCCGCCCGTTCCGGCAGATGCGCCACATGCTCACCCATGACGACCTCACGCAGCTGCCGAACCGCACTGCCTTCGGCGAGTGGCTCGGCCGCTCGCTCGCGCGCGCACGCGAGACGCGGACGCCGAGCGCGGTGCTGCTGCTGGACCTCGATCATTTCCAGGCGGTGAACGACACCCTCGGCCACGAACAGGGCGACCTGCTGCTGGTCGCCGTCGCGACGCGTCTACGCGCCGTCCTGCCGCCAAGCGCGTTCCTCGCCCGGTTCAGCGGCGACGAGTTCGTGATCCAGCTGGAGAACGCCTCCGCCGAGTACGCCCAGGACGTGGCGGAGACGCTGATGCAGGCGATGACCCGCGAGTTCGACATCGGCAACGACCGGCTCGGCATCAGCGTCAGCATCGGCATCGTCGTCTACCCCACCAACGAGGAATCGGCCAGCGTACTGCTACGCTACGCCGATCTCGCCCTGCACCGGGCCAAGCTGGCGGGACGCAATTGCCTGAGCGTGTTCAGCCGCGAACTCTCCGAAGAGTTGCAGCGCCGCGTGCGCCTGGAGACGCGCCTCAAGCACGCCCTCGGGCGCGGCGAGCTGCTGCTGCACTACCAGCCCAAGCACGAGATCAGCAGCGGCCGGCTGACGGGCTGGGAGGCGCTGCTGCGCTGGCAGTCGCCCGAGCTCGGCGCCGTCAGCCCCGAAGAGTTCATCCCGCTGGCCGAGCGGAGCGGCCTGATCCTGCCGATCGGCGACTGGGTGCTGCGCGAGGCCTGCCGCCAGATGCGCGCGTGGCAGGATGCGGGGCTCGCCGCCGGGACCATGGCCGTCAACCTGTCGGCGCGCCAGCTGCGCCAGATGGACCTCGCGCAGAAGGTCGGCAGGATCCTGCGCGAAACCGGTCTTGCGCCTGCCGATCTGGAGCTCGAAATCACCGAGTCGTCCCTGATGGACAACCTGGCGACGGCGGCCACCGTGTTGAGCGGCCTCGAACACCTGGGCATCCGCATTGCGGTCGACGACTTCGGCACCGGCTATTCATCGCTGGGCTACCTGAAGAGCTTTCCTCTGCACTGCCTGAAGATCGACCGTTCGTTCATCCGCGACATCCCCGGCGACGACAACGACACCGCCATCGTGCGCACCATCATCGCGCTGGCCGACACGCTGGGGCTCACCGTGGTCGCGGAGGGCGTGGAAACCGAGGCGCAGCTCGCCTATCTGCGCGCCAACCGCTGCGACCAGGCGCAGGGCTACCTGTTCAGCCGTCCGCTGCCGCCCGGCGAGTGCCGCAACGTGCCGCGTGGCGGGCGGCAGCGGGCCGTCGCGTAGGCCGGCAGGACGGGCCTACGCGGCCATTTCGTGGTGGTAGCCGCTCACCACGTCGACCTCGTTGCGCGAGCCGAGGATCACCGGCACGCGCTGGTGCAGGCCGTCCGGCGCGATGTCGAGGATGCGCTGATAGCCGGTCGAGGCGGCGCCTCCCGCCTGCTCGACGACGAAGGCCATCGGATTGGCCTCGTACAGGAGGCGCAGCTTGCCGGCCTTGGCCGGATCCTTGGTGTCGCGCGGGTACATGAAGATGCCGCCGCGCGTGAGAATGCGGTGCACCTCGGCGACCATCGAGGCGACCCAGCGCATATTGAAATCCCTGCCGCGCGGCCCTTCCTTGCCGGCGAGGCATTCGTCGACGTAACGCTGCACCGGCGCCTCCCAGAAGCGCCGGTTCGATGCATTGATGGCGAACTCGCCAGTGTCGGCCGGGATCGTCATGTTGGGGTGGGTCAGCACGAACTCGCCGACGTCGCGATCGAGGGTGAAGCCGTTCACGCCGTTGCCCAGCGTCAGCACCAGCATGGTCGACGAGCCGTAGATCGCATAGCCCGCGCAGACCTGCCGCGTCCCCGCCTGCAGGAAATCCTCCGCCCGCGCCGGCCGGTTCGGCACCGGCGCCTTGAGGATGGAAAAGATGGTGCCGACCGAGATGTTGACGTCGACGTTGGACGAGCCGTCGAGCGGGTCGAACACCAGCAGGTATTTGCCGAGCGGATACTGCGCGGGAATGTCGTACACCGTGTCCATTTCCTCGGAGGCCATGCCGGCCAGATGGCCGGCCCACGCGTTGGAGCGGATCATGATGTCGTTGGTGATGACGTCGAGCTGCTTCTGCGTCTCCCCCTGCACGTTCTCGGAATCGAGCGACCCCATCACGCCGAGCAGCGCACCCTTGTTCACGGCATTGGAAATGGCCTTGCAGGCGGTGACGACGTCGTTGAGCAGCGAGGTGAAGTCGCCGGTGGCGCCGGCGGCGCGGCGCTGCTCCTCGATGATGAACTGGGTGAGGGTGGTGCCGGTGTGCACGGTCGCGCTCCTTGATTTTCCGATGCCGATCGATAAACGATTTTTATATCATACACGAGAAAAATCTGCTCTCGGACGGCGCGCCCCTCAGCGCGGGCGGCCCGCGTGGCGGGCGCGCAGCGCGTCCAGCAGCTTGCCGTGAATGCCGCCGAAACTGCCGTTGCTCATCACCAGCACCTGGTCGCCCGCCTGCGCGTCTTCCACCAGCCGCGCGACGAGCGCGTCGACGTCGTCGAACACCTGCGCCCTGGCACCGAGGGGAGCGAGCACGGCCCGCGCATCCCAGCCGAGCCCGGCGCCATGGCAATAGATCTGGTCGGCACCGGCCAGGCTGCCCGGCAACTGCGCCTTCATCACGCCCAGTCGCATCGTGTTGGAACGGGGTTCCAGCACGGCGAGAATGCGCGCCGGGCCGACCTTGCGGCGCAGGCCCTCGACGGTCGTGGCGATCGCCGTGGGATGATGGGCGAAGTCGTCGTACACGGTGATGCCATGCACGCTGCCGCGCACTTCCATGCGCCGCTTCACGCTCTCGAAGCGCGCCAGCGCGTCGATCGCCACGGCGGCGGGCACCCCGGCGTGGCGGGCGGCGGCGATGGCGGCGAGCGCGTTCATGCGGTCATGCTCGCCGAACAGCGCCCAGTTCACCCGTCCCTGGAAAACGCCGTCCAGGCCGACGTCGAAGCCGCCGTCCGCGGCGGGCGCCGCCGCCTGCCAGCCCGCGCCGCCGCCGAATCGCTCCACCGGCGTCCACGCGCCGCGCGCCAGCACGCGGTCGAGGTTGCCGTCGCGGCCGTTGGCGACGATCAGGCCGTTGCCCGGCACGGTGCGCACCAGGTGATGGAACTGCGTTTCGATCGCCGCGAGGTCGGCAAAGATGTCGGCGTGGTCGTATTCCAGATTGTTGAGGATGACGGTGCGCGGCCGGTAGTGGACGAACTTGGAACGCTTGTCGAAGAACGCGGTGTCGTACTCGTCCGCCTCGATGACGAAGAAGGGGCTGTCGGTCAGGCGTGCCGACACGCCGAAATTCTGCGGGATGCCGCCGATGAGAAAACCCGGCGCCAGTCCCGCGTCCTCGAGGATCGATGCCAGCATCGCGCTGGTGGTGGTCTTGCCGTGGGTGCCGGCGACCGCGAGCACCCACTTGTCCCTCAGCATGGTGTCGGCGAGCCACTGCGGACCGGAGGTGTACGGCAGGCCGCGGTCGAGGATGGCTTCCATCAGCGGCTGCCTGCCGCGGGCGACGACGTTGCCGACGACGAAGACGTCGGCGCCGAGATCGGCCTGGCGCGCGTCCCAGCCTTCGATGAGCTCGATGCCGAGTGCGCGCAGCTGGTCCGACATGGGCGGATACACGTTGGCGTCGCAGCCGGTGACGGTATGTCCGGCGGCGCGCGCGATCGCCGCGACACCGCCCATGAAGGTGCCGCAGATGCCGAGAATGTGGAGATGCATGGCAGGAGTCGGGAGGGGCAGGAAGTTGGGCGGATTATGGCATGGCGGAGGCGTGGCGCTGGTGCACGAGATGGGTGAGCAGCGCGCGCAGCCTGGCCGGGCGCAGCGGTTTGTGCAGCAGCGGCAGGCCGGCCTGGGCGATGCGTTGCAGGCTTTCGGGCGCGGTATCGCCGGTGACGAGGATGGCGGGAATGGCACGCCCGAATTTCTCACGCAGGCGCGTGATCACGGCGATGCCGTCGGTGTCGCCGGGGAGGCGGTAATCCGAAAGGATGATGTCGGGTGCGCATCCGAGGCCGTCGAGCCACTGCTCGGCCTCGTCGGCATTGCGCGCGGTGACCAGGCCAACGTTCCAGTTGTCGAACAGTTCCGCCATCGCGTGCAGGATGGCGGCCTCGTCGTCGATCAACAGCACCAGCGTATCCGCGGGGATCGCTTCGCCCGCCTCGCCGCCGGCGGCGGAGCTCGCGCGTATCCGCGCGGGATCGCCGACCGGCACGTCGATGCTGAAGCACGAACCGTGGCCGGGGCGCGAGGCCAGATCGATGCGGTGACCCAGCAGGCGGCCGAGACGCGAAACGATGGCAAGCCCCAGGCCCAGGCCCTTGCTGCGGTCGCGCGCCGGGTTGTTGAGCTGGACGAATTCCTGGAACACGCTTGCCTGCTGCTCGGGCGGAATGCCGCGCCCGCTGTCGATGACGCTGATGCGCAGCATGCGGCCACGACGCCGGCAGCCGATCAGGATGCCGCCGTCGTCGGTGTAGCGGATGGCATTGGCGATGAGGTTGGCGAGGATGCGTTCGATCAGCAGCGGGTCGCTGTACACGACCGCGCCGCAGGGGCGAATCCGCAGCCTGAGGCGTTTTTCCGCCGCCAGTGCGCCGAACTGCTGGCCGAGGATGTCGAGCAGCGCCTGCAGCGAAAAATGCTCGGAGCGCGCTTCGATTGCGCCGGCATCCAGCCGCGAGATGTCGAGCAGCGCTTCGAACAGCGATTCCATCGCCGCCGCCGATGCCTCGATGTTCTCGATCAGGGCTTGCGTCTCCGTCTCGCGGCTGCGCGTCTTGAGCGCGGCGACGAACAGCGACAGCGCATGCAGCGGCTGCCGCAGGTCGTGGCTCGCCGCCGCAAAGAAACGTGACTTGGCGAGATTGGCACGCTCGGCCATGTCCTTCTTCGCGCCAAGATCGGTGATGGCGTCGAGGATGCGCAACTCCAGCTCGGTGCGATGCGCCTGCAACGCTTCGGCCATGCGGTCGATGCCCTGCGCCAGCCGCCCGACTTCACCGCCCGCGGCAAGCCCCACACGCGCCCCGAGATCACCCTGCGCCAGCCGCTCGACGGCTTCGCCGATGCGCCCCAGCCGTGCGGCAAGCCGCGCCGCCAGCCACCACGCGAGCACGGCGCCCAGGCCCAACGCCGCCGTCATGAGCAGGGTGGCGTGCAGCAGCGCGGCGTCACGGAACGCCCGGATTTCGTCGCGCGCCAGGATGACCTGGACTTCACCGAGCGGGCGCGCCGCCGCCTCTCCGCCATCCATGGCATGGGACGCGCCCGCGGCCGGCAGCACGATGCGCTGATGGTGCCGCGCGTATTGCCCGTCGTCCGCCGCCGGCGGCTCGCCCACAACCGCGAGCGTGCGCCGCTGCGGGTCGACCACGCGTGCCGCGACGAGCCGGCTGGCGCGCAGCTCGCGCGCCAGCCGGGCACGCACCGTGGCGAAATCTCCGGCGGCCAGGGCATGCGGCAACCCCTCGGCGAGATGGCGTGCCGCGTGGGCGCCACGCGCCTGCAGCGCCGCCTCGGCCTGGGCCAGGCCGCGTGAAGTGAAGTGGATCGCCATGGCAGCCGCGACGAGCAGCGCCGGCAGCAGGGCGATCAGCACGACGCGGCCGCGGAGGCCGCCGGCCCGGCCGGGCAGCCGCCTCGTCGGCATCGCGGGCTTCATCCCTGCGTCAGGCGCTGCAGGGTCAGCACGGCTTCGGCGCGGTTGCTGACCTCGAGCGCGCGGAAAACCGCAGCGACGTGGATCTTGACCGTGGCCTCCGACAGCGAGAGCAGCTCGGCGATCGTCCGGTTGGTGCATCCGCGTGCCAGCAGCCGCGCGACGTCGAACTGGCGCGCCGTCAGTCCCCTGTCCTGCAGGCCGGGGAGCTCCACCGCGGGCGCGGGGGCCGGCGGCACGTTTTCGCCACCGCACTGCGGCATGAAGACGTAGCCCGCAAGCACCTGGCGCAGCGCGCGCAGCATGGTTTCGGTCGAGGACGATTTGGCAATGTAGCCGAGCGCGCCGGCGCCGATCACCTGGCGCACGTCCTGTTGCGCTTCGGACGCCGACAGCACGACCAGCGGGATGTCCGGAAAGCGTCCCCGGTACTGGGCGATGCCCTGGATGCCGACGAAGCCGGGCATGTTGAGGTCGACCAGCGCCAGATCGAGATCGGGATGCAGCGCCGTCTGCGCGAACAGGCTCGGGTAGTCGTGCGCGTCGAGAATGACCGTGCGTGGCGCCAGTTGCCCCACCACGAGACGCACGCCGTCACGGATCAGCGGATGGTCGTCGGCCAGCACCGCTTTGAAAACGGTGCCCGGATGTGACGTTCTCGCATTCATCCGGCTGATTCTACCCGTCTGTCCGCGCGGTTGTTTCAGCGTGCGCGCACCTTGCGCAACCCTTCGTCGATGACGGCTTCCAGGTAGCCGAAATAATAATCCGGAGTGAGCAGGCCGACGAGCGGTTCGCTCGCCTCGTTGCCGCGCGTGTCGTACACCTTGACGGTCGGCACCATGAATACCTTGCTCGCGGCGGCGAACGCGCCCTCCGTGGTCGCCTTGCCGTCGAAACCGGTGAGCGGCAGCGCCGAACCGATATCGATCTCGCGGATGATGACGCGCGCGCGATAGCTGCGGTCCCGGTGCATCGGGATCAGGTATTCGCGCTTGACGCGCGCGCAGAAATGGCAGTGCGCGCTGGAGTACATGATCATGATCGGCACCTTGCGGCGCGCCGCTTCGCGGGCATCGGTCTGCAGGTTCGTCGCGCGCACCAGGCCGTCGTCGGCGCGCACGGACGGCGCCAGGCCCCATGCTAGAATCAACGCCCATGCCACGATCCGCCGCCGCATGCCGCCATGTGTGCCGCCCGCCGTGCCGTCCACCGAACCTCCTCGTCCCATCCTCGCCATTCCGCCTGCCCCGCCTGCCGACATGCAAACCCTGACCATCGCTTCCCGTGAAAGTGCCCTTGCCATGTGGCAGGCCGAGCATATCCGCGATCGCCTGCGCGCCCTGCATCCGGCATGCGCGATCGATATTCTCGGCATGACCACGCGCGGCGACCGGATCCTCGACGTCACGCTTTCCAAAATCGGCGGCAAAGGCCTGTTTGTCAAGGAGCTCGAGGTGGCGCTGGAAACCGGCCGTGCCGATCTCGCGGTGCATTCGATGAAGGACGTGCCGATGGACCTGCCGCCGGGTTTCCGGCTGGCGGTGATCGGCGAGCGCGAGGATCCGCGCGACGCCTTCGTTTCCAGCCGCTACGCGAAGCTGGCGGAACTGCCGCCGGGCGGCGTCGTCGGCACCTCCAGTCTGCGCCGTGAAGCGCAGTTGCGCGCACGCTATCCGCATCTCGTGGTGAAGCCCCTGCGCGGCAACGTCGGCACGCGCCTGAAAAAGCTCGACGAAGGCCAGTTCGATGCCATCCTGCTCGCCGCCGCCGGCCTCAAGCGCCTCGGCCTGGGCGCGCGCATCCGCAGCCTGCTGCCGGTCGAGGACAGCATCCCCGCCGCGGGCCAGGGCGCGCTCGGCATCGAAATCCGCAGCGGCCGGGACGACGTCGCCGCGCTGCTCGCGCCGCTCGATCATCCGCAGACCGCCGCCTGCGTGCGCGCCGAGCGCCAGGTCAGCCGCGTCCTCGGCGGCAGCTGCCAGGTGCCGCTCGGCGCGCACGCCGTGTTCGACGGCGGCATCCTGCGCATCGCCGGCTTCGTCGCCCGTCCCGACGGCAGCGCCTTCATCCACGACCGGGCCGCGGGAGACGCCGCCGATCCGGAGGCGGTCGGCCAGGCGCTCGCCGACAAATTGCTCGCGCAGGGCGCGCGCGCCATCCTCGACGCCATCGCATGAGCGGGCCGCTCGCCGGACGCACCGTACTGGTCACCCGCCCCGCGCACCAGGCGCCGGGACTGGCCGAACGGATTCGCGCGGCGGGAGGCGAGGCCTACGTCTTTCCCGCGCTCGCCATCGAACCCGTGCCGCACACCGAACTGGCGGCATCCCTCACCGCGCTCCGAGGTGCCGACGCGCTGGTTTTCGTCAGTCCCAACGCCGCCCGCGTCGGCATGGCGGCGATCCGCACCGCGGGGGGACTGCCGCATGCGGCACGGGTGTTCGCGGTGGGGCCGGGTACGGCACGCGCGCTGGCGGACGCCGGAGTCGACGGCGTCATCGTTGGCGACGGGCAGGACAGCGAAGCGCTGCTCGCCCTGCCCGCGCTGCAGGACGTGGCCGGACGCCAAGTGCTGATCGTGCGCGGCGTCGGCGGACGGCCGCTGCTGGCCGCCACGCTCGCGGCACGCGGTGCGCGGGTCGCCTTCCTCGAATGCTACCGGCGCACCTGCCCGCACGGCGATCCCGCGCCCTTGCTGGCGCAGTGGCAGGCGGGCGGCATCGATGCCGTGACCGTCGCCAGCGCCGAGACGCTGCACAATCTGGCGCACATGCTGGGCGAGTCGGGGCTGGCCTCGCTCGTGCATACTCCGGTTTTCGCGCCGCATGCGAAAATTACCGAAGCCGCCCGCCGTTTCGGCATCGTCCGCGCGATCACCACGGCAGGGGGTGACGCCGGTCTGGCGGACGGCCTGGTGAACTGGTTCAGGGACAACGACACATGAGCGACACGAGCGAGACGATTGCGCCACCGCCGGCGGCGGCGCCGGCACGGACCAGCCACGGCCCGGCGTGGGTCACGCTGATGCTGGCGGTGCTGGCGCTCGCCGTCGCCGCGTGGTCGTGGTCGGACGGCCGCGAGCGCATCCGCGACCTCAAGGCCGAACTTGGCCGCCGCCTCGCGGAAACGGGACAGCAGACGAGCGAAACCCGGCTGCTCGCGCGCAATGCCGACGACGCCATGCGGCGGGCCACGGAAAAGCTCGCGCAGCTGGAAGCACAGCTCGCGACTTCGCAGCAGCAGCAGCTTTCGCTCGAAGCGCTGTACAAGGATCTGTCGCAGGGGCGCGACCAGTGGGCGCTGGCCGAGATCGAGCAGGCGCTGCTGGCGGCGGCGCAACAGCTGCAGCTGGCGGGCAACGTACGCACCGCGATCATCGCGCTGGAAGGCGCCGACACGCGCCTGCAGCGTCTCGACAAGCCCCAGTTCACGCCGCTGCGGCGCGCCATTGCCGGCGATCTGGCCAATCTGCGCGCGGTCCCCTCGCTTGACGAAGTGGGCGCCAGCGCACGCATCGAGGCGCTGGTGGCGCGCCATGCCGGCTGGTCGCTGGCGAGCGCGCAGGCCTCCGAAGCCGCCGCCGCGGCACCGCGCGGCGCGAGCCGCGCCGCCGACCTCGGCCAGGAGCTGTGGACGGAAATGAAGCGCCTGGTGCAGATTCGCCGCGTCGAAGGCAACGAGACCGTGCTGTTGCCGCCGGACCAGGCCTATTTTCTGCGCGAGAACCTGCGCCTGCGCCTGCTCTCCGCGCGCCTTGCCCTGCTCTCGGAGGACCAGGCCGCGTTCAATGCCGACCTGGATGCGGTGGCCGACATGCTCACCCGCCATTTCAACACGCGCGACGCGGGCGTGGCCGCCGCGCTCAAGGAAGTGCGGCGCCTGGCGGGCCTGCGGATCGTGCGTACCCTGCCCGGCATCGATGCCAGCCTCGCCGCGCTCGATGCGCTGAAGGGCACGCCGTAATGCGCTGGCTGGTATCGCTGCTGATGCTCGCCGTGCTGGCGGTGGCGCTCGCCCTGGCGGGCCGCTACGACCCGGGTTACGTGGTGCTGGTATATCCGCCGTGGCGCCTGGAAATCTCGTTCATCAGCTTCGTGCTGATGCTGGTCGCGCTCGTGGTCGGCGGCGTCGTGCTCCTGCGGGTGGCGGCGCTCACCCTGGCGCTGCCGCGCATCGTGCGCGAGCAGCGCGCGCGCCGCGCGGCACGGAAGCGCGACCGGCAGTTCGTCGACGGGCTGCGCGCCTTCGGCGAGGCGCGCTGGAAGGACGCCGAGCAGGTCCTCGGCGCCTGGCAGGGCGAAACCGAACGCCTCGGACTCGCACGCGTGCTGGCGGCGCGCGCCGCCCAGGAAATGCGCGCGCCCGCGCTGCGCGAGCGCCACCTCCAGGCCGCCATCGCCGCAGGCGGCGCACTGGCGGCGCACCTGCTGGAGGCGGAAGCGCGCCTCGATCTCAAGGACGCATCCGGCGCGCTCGCGGCGATCGAGGCGGCGCGTGCGATCGCACCGCAGCACACGGCCCTGCAGCGCATGGAGTTGAAGGCGCGCCAGCTCGTCGGCCAGTGGGACGAGGTCGACCGCCTGCTCGACGCGCTGGCGCGCAGCAATGCGCTGGAGCCCGCGACCGCGACGCAGATGCGGCGCGTCGCCTGCGCGGAGAATCTCAGGCGGCGCGCCGAGGATGACCGCGCACTGCTCGAATACTGGAAAAAAATACCCGGCGACCTCCGCACCGACGCCTTCGTCGCGCGCGCCGCGGTGCGCGCCTTCATGCAGCGCGACGGCCACGACACCGCCCTCGACATCCTGGAAGCCGCGCTCGACGACGCCTGGGACGAGAGCCTGGTCGCGTTGTACGGTGAAGTGCGCGGCAGCAAGCCCCTGCGGCAGATCGAGCGTGCGGAGACCTGGCTGCACGCGCATCCGCGCGACGCCCAGTTGCTGCTGACGCTGGCGCGGCTGTGCAGCGCCGAGTCGCTGTGGGGCAAGGCGCAGAGCTATCTGGAAGCCAGCCTTGCCATCGCACCGAGCGCGGAAGCGCACACCCGCATGGCCGAGCTCAAGGCCCGGAACGGCCAGCCGGGCGAGGCCTGCCAGCACTACCAGAAAGCCCTGGCGCTCTGCCGGCCCGCGTGACCGCGGGGGTACGTCAGCCAGCCGCCGCGTCCACCGTGTCGGCCGCGTAGGCGAAGGCGTCGGCGAAGAACTGGTCTTCCGGCAGGCCGCGCGCATGGACGAACGTCTCGCGCGCGCTGTCGACCATCACCGGCGCGCCGCTGACGTAGGCCTGGTAGCCGGACAGATCCGCGAAGTCGGCCAGCACCGCGGCATGCACGTTGCCGGTACGGCCCGGCCAGGCGTCGTCCGGCGCGGGATTCGACAGGACCGGGACAAAGCTGAAGTTGGGATGGTCGGCTGCCCAGCGTTGCGGCAGTTCGGCCATGTAGAGATCCTTGCGCGCGCGCGCGCCCCAGTAGAGCACCATCTCGCGGTCCAGGTGCGCGGCGAAGGCGTGCTCCAGCATGCCCTTGATCGGCGCGAAGCCGGTACCGCCGGCGACGAAGATGATCGGCCTGTCCGAGTCCTCGCGGATGAAAAAGCTGCCCAGCGGGCCCTTCAGGCGCAGGATGTCGCGCGCTTTCATCGCGGAGAACACCTGCTCGCTGAACAGGCCGCCCGGCACGTGGCGGATGTGCAGTTCCAGCAGCGCGTCATCGTGCGGGGGGTTGGCGAGCGAATAGCTGCGCGAGCGGCCGTCCTTCAGCTGGAAGTCGATGTACTGCCCGGCGAGAAACTGCAGGCGCTCGCTGGCCGGCAGCCTGATCTTCAGCAGCATGACGTCGGCGGCGCGCTTTTCCATGTGCTCCACGCGGCACGGCAGCGTCTTCACCATGATGTCCCGGGCGGCGCCGATCTCCTTCGCCTCCACGGTCAGATCCGACAGCGGCTTCGCACGGCAGAACAGCGCGCGGCCGCGCGCCTTTTCCTCGTCCTTCAGGATGCCGGCCTGATATTCGCCGTGCTCGACCGTGCCGGCGAGCACCGTGCCCTTGCACGCGCCGCAGGCGCCGTTGCGGCAGCCGTAGGGCAGCGCGAAGCCTGCGCGCAGGGCGGCGTCGAGCAGGGTTTCGCCGGCCTCGACCATGAACTGGTGCCCACTGGGCTGGAGGGTGACCTGATACGGCATGATGACGAACGCTTACAATGCACAATCGAAGCGCGCCATTATCGCCCGTGCACGCGCGCATTTCACCCCTGGCGGATCAGGGATACGAGCAGGCTGCAGCATGAAGACCATTCTGATCGCCGGATTCGGCGACATCGCCGAACGGCTGGTGCGTCGCTACGCGCGCCAGGCGACGTTCATCGGCCTCACGCGCCGCCCCGAGCGCGCCGCGGAACTGCGTGCGCTGGGCGTGGTACCGCGCGTCGGCGACCTCGATGCGCCGGCATCGCTGCGGCACCTGCCGCGCGTCGACGCGGTCCTCCATTTCGCGCCGCCCCCCGCCAGCGGCTGCACCGACCCGCGCACCGCCCGGCTCCTGCGCGCGCTCGGCCGGCGGCGCCCCGCGACGCTGGTCTACATCAGTACCAGCGGCGTGTACGGCGATTGCGGCGGCGCCTGGGTGGCCGAGACCCGGCCAGTGGCGCCGGTCAACGGCCGTGCGGTGCGGCGCGTCGACGCCGAGCGCCGGCTGCGCGCGTGGGGACGCCGCCAGGGCGTGCGCGTGGCCATCCTGCGCGCACCCGGCATCTACGCCGCCGAGCGCCTGCCGCTGGAACGCATCCGCCGCGGCACGCCGGCGCTGCGGCGCGAAGAGGACAGCTATACCAACCACGTCCACGCCGACGACCTCGCCCGCCTGGCCTGGGCGGCCTTGTTCCGTGGCCGTCCCGGACGCGTCTATCATGCGGTCGATGCGTTGCCGCTGAAAATGGGCGACTGGTTCGACAGCTGCGCCGACGCCTTCGACCTGCCGCGCCCGCCGCGCATCCCGCGCGCCGAGGCGAGCACGCTGCTGTCCGCGGCGCTGCTGTCCTTCCTGCGCGAGTCGCGCCGCCTGTCGAACGCGCGCACCGTGCGCGAACTGCGCCTGAAATACCGTTATCCGACGTCGGCGCACCTGCTCCGCGAAATCCGCCGCGCACGCGGACGGACGGCCCCGTGCTAGCGATCGCGCAGGCGCTCGTCGGGCACGTGCCGGTAGTCGCCGTCGAGCGTACGCCCCACGCTGCCCGCGTCGCCGCGCCACGGCGAGACGTCGTCGTCGTTGGCCGGCGGGCGCATCGCCACCGGCCGGCGCCAGGTACCGGGAACGAGCAGCAGGACGAGCGCGATGGCATCGCTGATGAAGCCCGGAAACACCAGGAGGCCGCCGGCGATCAGCATGCGCCCGCTCGCGAAGAGCGCGGCCAGGGGCGGGACGCCGGCGCGCATGGAAGACAGCAGGCGCGGCCCCCAGGCGATCCGCTCGAAGCGGATCAGCGCGACGCCGGCGACGGCGGCGGCGAGCAGGCACGGCAACACCCACGCGCCGATGTGCTCGGCCATCCAGAAGATACCGATGGCTTCCAGCACCGGAAACGAAAGCAGCAGTAGCACGATCCAACCAAAGCGCATGACATGGAACCTTTGTTAGTCTTGACCAATGTACCCGACGCGGCAACGGCGGAAAACCTCGCGCGTGCGCTGGTCGACGCGCGCGCGGCGGCCTGCGTGAACGTTCTGGCGCCCTGCGGCTCCATATACCGGTGGGAGGGCGCAATCGAGTCCGCGACGGAGATCCCGCTGCTGATCAAGACCACGCGGGCGGCCTATCCGCTGCTTGAACAAATCGTTCGCGCCGAGCATCCTTACCGGCTGCCGGAACTGATCGCCATACCGATTCAACAGGGCCTGCCCGCCTATCTCGGCTGGCTGGCCACGGAGACCGAACAAGCATGAAAACCCGGACGTTCAAGATCTTGGCCTTACTTTGGGGCGCGCTGGCGTTTTTTCCAGCGGCGCATGCCGAAGAATTTCTGGACCCTGAAGTCGCCTTCAAGTTCTCGGCACGCGCGCTCGATGCCGACACGCTGGAAGCGCGCTGGCAGATTGCCGACGGCTACTACATGTACCGCGACAAGTTCCGCTTCGAAGTGGCGGGCGGCACCCTCGCCGCGCCCCGGTTTCCCGCGGGCAAGACCAAGGAAGACGAATATTTCGGCAGGGTCGAGGCCTACGTCGGGGACGTGCGCATCGCGCTGCCGTTCCAGCGCGCCCCCGGCACCACCGCGGTCACGCTGACGGCGGTATCGCAGGGCTGCGCCGAGGCGGGGCTGTGCTACATCCCGCAGACATCGAGCACCACCGTCAAGCTGCCGCCCCCGGCGGCTGCGGCGCCCCCGGTGGCCGCGCCCGCGGTGCCGGTCGCCTCCGCCGCGCCGAAGTCCGAGGCCTCCGTGCTCGACGGCTTGCGCAGCCTCGCCGGCGACAGCGGCATGCCCAAGGTGCTGCCGGCCGAGGAGGCCTTCCTCGTCGATGCCGCGCTCGCCGACGCGCAGACCGTGGCGCTCGCCTACACGCTGACGCCCGATACCTATCTCTATCGCGACAAGCTCAGCTTCGCCGTGACGTCGCCCGCCGACGTCGAGGTGGCGCGGGTCGACCTGCCCGCGGGCACGATCCGGGACGACCCGAATTTCGGCCGCACCGAGGTGTACCTTGCCGACTTCGCCGCCGGCGTGACGCTGTCGCGCGCCCTCGCCGAGGGAGAAACCCTGGTGCTGGAGGCGGGCTGGCAAGGCTGCAACGAAGCGGTCGGCATCTGCTATCCGCCGCTCGATCGCGCCTTCACGCTCACCGGCGGCACCGCGGCCGCGGCGGCCGGCGCCACGATGACGGCCGCCCCCGCCGGACCCCTCGACGAATCCGACACGTCGCGCATCGAGCGCGTGCTGCAAGGCGGCAGCTTCTGGGGGGTGGTCGCCACCTTCTTCGGCCTCGGCCTGCTGCTGTCGCTGACGCCCTGCGTGTTCCCGATGATTCCGATCCTGTCGGGCATCATCGCCGGACAAAAGAAGGACCTCACCAAGACCAGCGGCTTTCTGCTCTCGCTTGCCTACGTCCTCGGCATGGCGATCACCTACGCGCTCGCCGGCGTGGCCGCGGCGCTTTCCGGCACCCTGTTGTCGAACGCGATGCAGAATCCGTGGGCGCTCGGCATCGGCGCCGGCATCTTCGTGCTGCTCGCGCTCTCCATGTTCGGCTTCTTCGAGATCCAGCTGCCGAGCGCGCTGCAGAGCCGCTTCTCGGATGCATCGAACCGGATGAAGGGCGGCAACTTCGCCGGCGTGTTCATCATGGGCGCGCTCTCCGCGGTGATTCTCGGGCCGTGCGTGGCGCCGCCGCTGGCCGCCGCGCTCGCCTTCATCGCCCAGACCGGCAACACCACCCTGGGCGGCGTCGCGCTGTTCGTGCTGGCGCTCGGCATGGGCGTGCCGCTCCTGCTGGTCGGCCTGTCGGCCGGCGCCCTGCTGCCCCGGGCCGGCGGCTGGATGAATGCGGTGAAGTACTTCTTCGGCGTGACGATGCTGGCGATCGCGATCTATCTCGTCTCGCCGATCATTCCCGCGTGGGTCAACATGCTCCTGTGGGCGCTGCTGCTGATCGCCTGCGCGGTCTACCTGCACGCACTCGATCCGCTGCCGCCGCAGGCGTCCGGCTGGACACGCCTGTGGAAGGGCCTGGGGGTGACGCTCCTCATCGGCGGCCTGGCGATCCTGCTCGGCATGCTCGCGGGCAGCCGCGACCTGCTGCAGCCGCTCGACGTCTTCAAGGGCGGCAGCGGCGCCGCGGTGGCCGCCGAGCGGAACGGCCTGGTCTTCGAGAAAGTGAAGGACGTCGCCGAACTCGACGCGCGGCTGGCGGCCGCCAGGGCCGACGGCCGGGCCGTGATGCTCGACTTCTATGCGGACTGGTGCGTGTCGTGCAAGGAAATGGAACGCTTCACCTTCAGCGATCCCAAGGTGCAGGCGCGCCTGGCGAACGTCGTGCTGCTCAAGGCCGACGTCACCGCCAACAGCGAAGCCGACAAGGCGCTCCTCAAGCGCTTCGGCCTGTTCGGTCCGCCCGGGCTGATCTTCTGGTCGCGCACGGGCGAGCAGTCCGCCTACAAGGTGATCGGCTTCGAGAAACCGGAGAAATTTCTCGGCAGCGTCGACAGCGCGCTCGGCACCTGAAGCGCGCCGCCGCGCGGCTCAGCCGCGGCGCAGCAGCAGCGCGACGGCATCCAGGAGCGGAGCGACCACCGGCTGGATCTTGCGCCGCATCAACGAACCGATGGCCGTGGTCCTGAGGAAGATCGGCCGCACGGCATCCGCATCCACTCCCGCGAGCGTGTCGAGCGCCCGGCAATCCGCTTCGCACTGCGGCGCGGCCGCGAGCAGCGCGGCACGTGCGTCGGCGCGTGCGTCGGCGTCGAGCGCGCGCAGCGGCGCGCACCAGTTGGCCAGCGCCGCCAGCGTGTGGTTGACCACCTCCTGGATCTCCGGGCGCTCAAGGACGCTGCCGACCGTGGCAAGGAAGCTCTGGCCCTGCGCCGACAGCGCCTTGTCGAGCAGGGCGGCGTAGGCATTGCCGGCCAGCACGGGCAGCGCCGCGTGATCGCCGCGCGCGGTGCGCGGCGCCGGCAGCCGGTCGGGCTGCATTTCGAGAAACGGGACGTAGTGGGAATTGCGGCTCGTGCCGCGCTTCCACACCGCGAGCCGCTCCTCCTCGGTGAGCACACCCGAATGGAGCAGGGCGGCGACGGTATCGAGGATGGCGAGGTCGTCCTCATACAGGAAGGCCAGGTGCTCGACCAGGAATTCCGCCAGCGTGCGCCCCATGCCGCCCCGGCACACGACGTCGCGCATCAGCATCAGCCGGGCATTCTCGATGGTCGGCATGCACCACCAGGCGTAGCGCGCCAGCTCATCGGTCAGCGCGGGCGAATGCACCACCGCGACCACCGCTTCCTCTTCGGCGATCAACAGCAGCTGCGCCAGGTGCTGCTCCGACAGGCCGGCCTGCGACTGCCGCGTCCAGCGCGTGAGATGGACCGGGTAGCCGCCCGGCGAACCCAGCACGTGGCCGGACAGCAGTTCGCGCACTTTCTTCAGGTAACGGTCGGACCGCTCGTTCGGTTTCAGCGGCACGCTTGCCTCGCCCTGCGGCGTCAGCGCCCACAGCGTCATCGTCGACTCGTCGATGCGCACCGCCTTGAGGTCGGTGTTGAACAGCACGTTGAGGCGCAGTTCGTCTTCGGGGGACAGTTCGTCGTTCATGGGGAAAATCTTCTTTGTCCGCGAAAGGCGCGAAGAAAAACGCCACTTCGCGTCCTCGCGGATAACGGCTTTACAGGACCTTGAACACCTCGCGCGCGGCGGCGACCGTGGCGTCGACGTCGGCGTCGCTGTGCGCCGCCGAGACGAAACCCGCCTCGAACGCCGACGGCGCGAGGTAGATGCCGCGTTCGAGCATGGCATGAAAGAAGCGGTTGAACGCCTCGCGGTCGCACTGCATCACCTCGGCGAAGCTTGCCGGCGGCTTCGCCGCGAAATACAGGCCGAACATGCCGCCGACCGAGTCGGCGCAGAAGCCGACGCCTGCTTCCCGCGCGGCGCCGGTGAGGCCCTGCGCCAGCTTCGCGGTGCGCGCGGACAGCGCTTCGTGGAAGCCGGGCGCGGACACCGCGTCCAGCGTGGCGAGCCCCGCCGCCACCGCGACCGGGTTGCCCGACAGCGTGCCCGCCTGGTAGACGGGCCCCACCGGGGCGAGCGCATCCATGACGTCGGCGCGGCCGCCGAAGGCGCCGACCGGCATGCCGCCGCCGATCACCTTGCCCAGCGTGGTGAGGTCGGGCCGGATGCCGAGCAGCTTCTGCGCACCGCCGAGGTCGACGCGAAAGCCCGTCATCACCTCGTCGAAGATCAGCAGCGCACCGTGTTGGTCGCACAGCCGGCGCATCGCCGCCATGAACCCGGCAGTCGGCTTCACCAGGTTCATGTTGCCGGCGAAGGGTTCGACGATGACGCAGGCGATCTCGCTGCCGATCTCGGCGAAGGTCTTTTCCAGGCCGGCGACGTCGTTGTAGTCGAGCACGATGGTCTGCGCCGCGACCTCCGGCGGCACGCCGGCCGAGGTCGGATTGCCGAAGGTGAGCGCGCCCGAGCCCGCCTTCACCAGCAGGAAATCGGCATGGCCGTGGTAGCAGCCCTCGAACTTGACGAACTTGCTGCGGCCGGTGAAGCCGCGCGCCAGGCGGATCGCGCTCATCGTCGCCTCGGTGCCGCTGGATACCAGCCGGATTTTTTCGATGCTCGGTACCAGATCGACGATGCGGCGGGCGATGACGAGCTCGGCCTCGGACGGCGCGCCGAACGACAGGCCGTTGGCGGCGGCGTCCTGTACCGCCTTCACCGTGCCGGGATGGGCGTGGCCAAGGATGGCCGGCCCCCATGAGCCGACGTAGTCGATGTATTCGCGGCCGTCCGCGTCCCACACGCGCGCGCCCTTCGCACGGCTGAAGAACACCGGCGTGCCGCCGACGCTCCTGAAGGCGCGCACCGGCGAGTTCACGCCACCGGGGATGACGCGCTGCGATTGGTCGAAGAGTTCCTGGTTGCGGCTCATGGCTCGGATTCCGTTTCGAAGCGTTGATTGAAGGCGTGCGCGGCGGCGCGGATGTCGGGTGCGTCGAACAGGGCCGACAGCACGGCGATGGCATCCGCGCCGGCGTCGATGAGCACGGGTGCGTTGGCGGGGGTGATGCCGCCGATGGCGACGATGGGCACCTGCAGCGCGGACCCGGCCTCGCGCAGCAGATCGAGCCCGGCGCGCGGCGCGGCGGGCTTGGTCGGCGAGGCGAAAAAGCTGCCGAAGGCGACGTAGTCGGCGCCGGCCGCCTGTGCCGCGCGCGCGCGGTCGAGGCTCTGGTAGCACGAGGCGCCGACGAACTTCCGCGGGCCGAGGACGATGCGCGCTTCCCGCACGGTGGCGTCATCACGCCCCACATGCACGCCGTCGGCGCCGGCCAGGTCGGCGAGCCGCAGGTCGTCGTTGACGATGAGCGGCACGCCGAAGCGCCGGCACAGCGCGCCCAGTTCGCTCGCCTGTTCGTGGCGGCGCGCGACGTCGCCGGATTTGTCGCGGTACTGCACCGCCGCCACGCCGCCGGCGAGCGCCGCTTCCACCTGGGCGAGCAGGCGTGCGGTGTCGGCGGTTTCCGGGGTGAGCGCGTAGACGCCGCCGGGAAAGGCAGGTCGCGCGCTCACCCGTTGTCTTCCGCCTGCGGTGTCTGCGCCCAGAAGAAACGCTCCGGCAGATACTGCCCCATGCCGGGGCGGAACGCGGCCTTGAGCGTCTCGTAGGTGAACTGCTGCGCCTCGCGCACCGCCGCCGGCACGTCCTGGCCGTAGGCCAGTGCCGCGGCCAGCGCCGCGGCCAGCGTGCAGCCGGAACCGTGATAGCTGCCCGGCAGGCGGTCCCAGGCGTCGGTCTGCACCAGGCCCTCGGCGTCGTACAGCGTGTTGAGCACGCGCGGCGTGTTCTCGTGGGTGCCGGTGATGAACACATATTCACAGCCCAGGCCGGTGAGGCGGCGGGCGCAGCCGGCGAGGTCGAGTTCCTCCTCGTCCGACTCGAACAGGGCGAGCCGGTGCGCCTCGTGGCTGTTGGGCGTGAGGATGCTGGTCTGCGGGATCAGCAGATCGCGCATCGCGGCGATCATGTCGTCGCTGGCGAGCTCGTCACCGCGTCCCGACGCCAGCACCGGGTCGAGGATCACCGGGATGTCCGGATAGTCGGCGAGGATTTCCGCGATCACGGCGATCGCCTCCGCGCTGCCCAGCATGCCGAGCTTGAACGCGGCGACGGGAACATCCTCCAGCAGCATGCGCGCCTGGTCGGCGACCCATTCGGCGTCGATCGGCAGCACCTCGTCGACGCCCGCGGTGTCCTGCACGGTGATTGCGGTGATGACGGACAAGGGGTGGCAGCCCATGCTGGCGAGCGTCAGGAGGTCGGCCTGGATGCCGGCACCGCCCGTGGGATCGGATGCGGCGAAGCTCAGCACCAGCGGGGGAACGGGAGCGGAGGAGATGATGGGCGGCATGGATGGCAGTGGGGAACCGAACTTCCCATTCTAGCCGATCCGGTCGGCTTCCGACTTGACGCGGCGGCGCGCACGGCGGCGCGCGGAGAAAAAACATCCCGCACCCCTCAAGTTCTCTCCCGGATCGCCGTTGAGTCGTTCCGTGTCGGAGTTTTCCGGCCTGGCGACTGGTGCGCAGACGGATCTGCGTGCCTTTCGAACGAAGCAAGTCCCAACATATATCAAGAGGAGATGGACGTGATCGTGAAATGGATGCTGGCGTGGGGGCTTTACGCCCTGTCGTTCGGGGCCTGGGCAATCGCCCCGTACATTCAGGGTGATCCGACGGCGGGCGGCGGCGTGCAGGCGGTGGCTGCGGCCGTCGAAGGCAAACTGAAAAACGGCGGCTTCAAGGTCGTCGGCAGGTATTTCCCCAAGGAGCTGGCCGGCTACGGGGTGGTGGTGGCGACCGACGGCGCGATGCTCGACGAAGTCGGTGCGGCGGGGGGCTATGCCGTGCTCGGCGCGGCCGTCCGCGTGGGCGTCAAGGCCGACGGCACGGTGACCTACGGCAATCCCGACTACTGGTATCGCGCCTATTTCCGCAAGGACTTCGAAAAGCACGAGGGCGCGGTCCGGGCGCTGCAGGCACGGCTGGCGCATGTGCTCGGCGCGGTCAAGGGAGTGGGCGGCGACGAGAGTCCGCAGAATCTCGCGAACTACCGCTACATGATCGGCATGGAGCGCATCGATTCCTACAAGAACAAGCTCGCCGACTACGGCAGCTTCGACGAAGCGGTGAAGACGGTACGCGGCAATCTCGCCAAGGGCGCCGGCAAGACCTCGATGATCTACGAGGTCGTGCTTCCGAAGCACAAGCTGGCGGTGTTCGGCGTCGGCATGCACCAGGACGGCGAATGGATCAGGAAGATCGACATGCAGGAGAGCATTGCCAGCCTGCCTTACGAAATCTACGTGATCGACCGGGAAATCGGCGCGCCGCACGGCCGCTTCCGCATCGCGCTGGCGTTTCCCCAGGTCGGCATGGGCCAGTTCATGCGCATTTCCAACCTGCCCAACCGGATTCTCGACACCATGGGCGCCGTCGCGGGCGTGGAAAAATCAGCGAGCGCGGACGCCTGGCAGTGAAGACCGCCGGGCGGCCGCAAACGCGCGCCGCGGCCGGGGCGCATCGCCTCTTTCGGCCTGGAGACGCCTCTTTCCTCTAAAGAAGGCGACCCCGTTGCCGTAATGTCAAGCACACGGGTCGGATGGCGTGCGCCATCCGCCGACGTCACTGGTGGAGAAACAGCGTGGGCAACGAGGCACTGAAAGGCGTGAAGGTCATGGTGATCGACGACAGCAACACCATTCGCCGCAGCGCGGAAATCTTTCTGAACCAGGCGGGCTGCGAGGTCATCCTGGCGCAGGACGGCTTCGATGCGCTGTCGAAGATCACCGACCACGAGCCCGACGTGGTGTTCGTCGACATCATGATGCCGCGCCTGGACGGCTACCAGACGTGTTCGCTCATCAAGCGCAACGCCAAGTACCGCGCCACGCCGGTCATCATGCTGTCCTCCAAGGACGGCCTGTTCGACCGCGCGCGGGGCCGCATGGTCGGATCGGACGAATACCTCACCAAGCCCTTCACCAAGGACACCCTGCTCTCGGCGGTGCGGGAACACGCGGCCACCCGGGTCTGACGGCTTTTCTTCGAGGAGCACCTCATCATGGCAATCAACCGCATCCTGGTCGTGGACGATTCTCCCACCGAACGTTTTTTCCTGTCGGAGCTGCTGGTCAAGAACGGTTACCTGGTCAGCATGGCCGAAAGCGGCGAGGACGCCGTGGCGCAGGCCAGGCAGACGCTGCCCGACCTCATCGTCATGGACGTCGTCATGCCCGGCATGAACGGTTACCAGGCGACCCGCATGATCACCAAGGAAGAGGCCACCAGGCACATTCCGGTAATCATGTGCACCACCAAGGGCCAGGAAACCGACAAGGTGTGGGGCATGCGCCAGGGTGCCAAGGCCTACCTGGTGAAGCCGATCAAGCCGGACGATCTGCTGTCGCAGATCAAGGCACTGGGCTGAACGGGCGTACATGGCCAAGAAGTTCAACCTGCGCGAGTTCCAGACCACGCTGTCGCAGCAGCTGCAGGCCGCCGCGAGCCGCGATACCACCGGCTCGCGCCTGGGTTTTCGCGTGGGGGGGATGAACTGGCTGGTCGGTCTCGCCGACACGGAGGAGGTGCTGCCGGTGCCGCCCATCGTCAAAGTGCCGGGTGCACGCCGCTGGTTCCGCGGCATGACGAACATTCGCGGCAACCTCTTCGCGGTGAGCGATTTCGCCGATTTTCTCGGGCAGGGCGTGACGCCCGAGCACGCCCACTGCCGCTTGCTGCTCCCGCACCACGGTTTCGGCGTGAACGCGGCCTTGCTGGTGGGTGGAACCCTCGGCCTGAAGAACATCGGCCAGTACCAGCCGTGCGCAGGGGCGCCGGCGCAGCCCTGGGTGGCACGCCGCTACGCCGACGATGCGGGCACCGAGTGGCACGACATGGATTTTGGCCGCTTGCTCGACCATGCCGAATTCCTCATGGTCGAGGCGTAGGGCGGCCGCGCACGGACGGGTCTTTCTTTGAACACGGGGCGCCCGGCGCCCGCCGGAACAGGGAACGAGCGATGAACATGGCAATCACGATGAATGGGCTGAAGGGCCTTGCAGGCCGCCTGACCGGCAGGAACAGGGCCGCCGACGGCGAGCACACCACGCTCATCATGCAGGCCGTCCGCAAGCTGGCCGACAAGGAACCCGGCAAGGCGCCGGTCATCGGACATCTGCCGGCCGAGCGGCAATATCTCTATGCCGGCGGCGCCCTGATCGCCTCGCTGCTGCTCGCGGCCGGCTTCACGGTCAACAGTCTCGTGCAGCTGGACAACCGCGCCGGCTACGAATCCCGCGCCGGCGAGCTCAAGGTGCTGTCGCAGCGCCTGCCCTTGACGGCCCAGCAGTCCGTCCTCGGCAACGCGGCTGCATTCAGGAAGCTGGCCGAGGGCAAGGCCGCGTTCGAAGCCACCCTGAACAGCCTGACGCAGGGCGACGACGAGGTGCCCGCCTCCCGCGACGCCGCGCGCGACACCCTGCAGGGCATCGCCGCCCACTGGAGGAAATTCGAACCCCAGGTCGGCCTGATCCTGTCGCAGCAGAAGAACCTGGTGGCGATCAACGAAAGCGTCAGGCGCATCAACGCCCTCAGCATCGATCTGCAGGAAGTCGCCGAGCAGCTCGTGGCGCAGCTCACCGACACCGGAGCGGGCCTGCGGGTCGTCACGCGCGCCGACCATCTCGTCATGCTGAGCCAGCGCCTGCCGAAGAACGCGAACCTGCTGCTGTCGTCCGAACTGATCGATCCCGAGGTCGTACTGCAGCTGGAAAAGGACACCACCGCCTTCCGCGACAGCGTGCAGGCCCTCATGGAAAGCCCGGCCGCGGCGAACGAGGCCAGCCTCATGACGCTCGAGGACCTCGGCACCAACATGGGCGACATGGTCGAGACGGTGGGCGCGCTGCTCGGCGCCACCCAGGCGCTGCTGCAATCGAAGATGGCGGCGAACGATCTCTTCGCCGGCAGCGACGCGCTCATGGCGGATACCGAAAAGCTTTCGCGCGACTACCGCAACGTGGGCGGCACCAGCAACCTGCTGGCGGCCCTGTTCGGAGTCCTGGCGGTCGCCTCGCTGGTCATGCTCGGCTTCGTCAACATCAACGAGACCAAGTCGCGCGCCCGCAGGAGCGAGGAGGAAAACGCCCGCAACCAGGAGGCGATCCTGCGCCTGATGGACGAACTCGGCGAACTCGCGGAAGGCAACCTCACCATCAACGCCAGCGTGACCGAGGACATCACCGGCGCGGTGGCCGATTCGATCAACTACACCGTGGAAGAGCTGCGCAGCCTGGTGCGCGGGATCAACAACGCCACCGAGCACATGGACAGCGCCGCCAGCCAGGCGAGCCAGGCGTCCGACGCGCTGCAGGCGGCGGCGCATCGTCAGACCGCGGAAATCGAGGAAACCTCGGCCGCGGTGGTGAATCTCGCGCAATCGGTGCAGCAGGTGTCGGGCAACGCCGCCGAGTCCGCCCGCGTGGCGGAACAGTCGCTGGCCGCCGCGGAGAAGGGCCAGCAGGCGGTGGCCAACGCCATCGCCGGCATGAACACCCTGCGCGAGCAGATTCAGGAAACCTCGAAGCGCATCAAGCGCCTGGGCGAATCCTCGCAGGAGATCAGCGAGATCGTGGAACTGATTTCCGACATCACCGAACAGACCAACGTGCTGGCGCTCAACGCCGCCATCCAGGCCGCGTCCGCGGGTGAGGCGGGGCGCGGCTTCTCGGTGGTCGCCGAGGAGGTGCAGCGGCTCGCGGAACGCTCCGGTGATGCGACCAAGCAGATTGCGGCGATCGTCAAGACCATTCAATCCGACACCCACGACACCGTGGCGGCGATGGAGGTCTCGACCCAGGGCGTGGTGGAGAACGCCAAGCTTTCCGACGCCGCGGGCCAGACGCTGGCGGAAATCGGCACCGTGTCGAAGACGCTCGCCGGTCTCATCGCCGACATTTCCAGCGCCACGCAAAGCCAGGCGGAATCGACCGCCAAGGTGGCCGAGACGATGCAGGACATCAAGTCGATTTCCGCACAGACCAGTACCGGCACGCAACAGACTGCCGAATCGATTCAGGGCATCAAGCAGCTGGCCCAGGACCTGAAGAACTCGGTCTCCGGCTTCAAGCTGGCCTGATCGCCGGCTCCGCGAGCCGCAGCGCGAGCAGGCCACGCCTCAACGTCAGGAACGATACACATGAGCGCCTTACTTGATTACGACACCGGTCCCCTCAACTGGGTACGCGGCGAGATCGACGCCGCGCTGCAGGCCGCGCTCGGCCGCGTGCAGGCGTTCAGCGTCGACGCCGACCTCACCAACGCGCTGCGCCTGGCGCGCGACGACGCGCACCAGGTCGGCGGCGTGCTGCGCATGGTCGGGCTGGAAGGCGCCGCGACCCTCGCCGGCGCACTCGAAACCAGCCTTGCCGACATCGACGAGAATCGCCAGCCCGCCAGTGACGAACTGCTGCGCGCCGTGCGCAACGCCATCGAGGGCCTGCAGCGCTGGGTGAAGGATCTCGCCGAGGGTCGTGGCAGCGGCGAGCTCGCCCTGTTTCCGCTCTACAGGCGCCTGCGCGAACTGCAGGGTGCCGAGCGGGTATTCGAGGGCGAACTGTTTTTTCCCGATCTGCGCGCGCGGGCCAGCACGCGCGACGCCGACGCGGCCCATCTCCCGCAGGAGGCGCTGTCCGCGCACGTCAAGCGCCAACGTGCGCAGTTCCAGCGCGGCCTGCTCGCCTTCCTGCGCAACGCCGGCGCCGAGCGGGGGCTCGGCCAGATGCGCGACGCACTGGCGCAGATCGAGCACGTCGCACCGTCGCAGGCCGCCCGCACCTTCTGGTGGGCGTGCGTCGGTTTCGTCGACAGCCTGATCGCCCGGGGCGTGGAGGCGGATTTCCACGTCAAGCAGCTGCTGGCGCGGATCGACCTGCAGATGCGCCGCCTGATCGAGGGCTCGCCGCAGGTGGCCGAGCGCCTGCTGCGCGACGCCCTGTTTTTCGTCGCCAAGAGCAAGCCGACCGAAGGCTGCGCCGCGGAAGTGCGCGCGGCCTTCAGCCTGGACCGCTACCTCCCCGGCCGCGGCCTGCTCGATCCGGAAGCGATGGCACGCATGCGCCCGGTGCTCGATGCGCTGCAGAACGGCCTGCAGGCGGCACGCGACCACTGGCACGGCTACGTCGACGGCGATGCCGCGCAGCTCGACGCATTCCAGGTCCAGCTCGCGCGCATGCACCCGCAGGCGCAGGTTCTCGAACACAGCGGCCTGCTGTCCCTGCTGCACGCGCTGGCCGACGCCGCGTCCGCCACCACGGGGCGCGGCGGGGCCGAACGCGAGCGCATCGATCTCGAGGTGGCCGCGACGCTGTTGTTCATCCAGAACGCGATCGAAAAGGAAGATCTGCCGCAAGACGATTTCGCGACCCGCGCCGAGAACCAGCAGGCCCGCCTGCGCGCGCTGATCGACGGCGGCGAAATGCCCGCCAGCCTGATCGAAAGCTCGACCCAGCGGGAGGCCGAGCGCGACATGCTGCTGCACATGGCGCAGGAAGTCGGACAGAACCTGCGCCAGATGGAGGAAGCGCTCGACGCTTTCTTCCGCGATCCCGGCGACCGCGAAGGCCTCTCCGCGCTGCCGGGCCTCGCACAGCAGGCGCAAGGCGCCCTCTCCATGCTCGAATTGCCGGCCGCGGTCAGCCTGCTGCAGGCGGCCACCGCCATGGCGGTGCCGTTCATCGACGAGGGCGAGCCCGACGAGGCCACACGCCAGCGCCTCGCCGACGCCTTCTCCAGCCTGGGCCTGTACATCGAGTCATATTGCGCGGGTCGGGGCGACGCCGGCAACATGCTGCGTCCGGTCCTGGCGGAATTCGGGCTCGGCGGGCGGCACGAGCCGGACGATCCGCTGGGCGAGACCGTCGAGGCCGGCATTCCCGCGCGCAAGTCGGCGGTGCGCGACGCCTATCTCGGATGGGACGACGCGCCCGGCGCGGCGGCCACAAAAAAAAAATTTCTTGACACGCTCGACGAACTGAATCGCGATGCCGAGCTGATCGACGATCTTCAGCTCAAGCACCGTTCGCACGCCCTGCTCGAAGCCTGCCGCGAGCTGGACGCGCCCGGCCCCGCGCAGGATGCGCTCGTTGCCGCATTGACCGGCGCGGCCTTGCCGGCGCGCGCCCGCACCACGGCGCCGACGGACGGCCGGCGCGACGTCGCCGAAGCCGACGGCGTGCCGCCAGGCGTTATGGCTGCCGTCGCAGAAACCGCCGTTGCCGCGATCGAGGCGCCCGCCGCCAGCGGGTCCGCGGAAGCGCCAGCCGAAGCGCTCGTGGCCGACGCGGCACCGGCCGGGCCGACTTCGTTCTTCGCCGTGCCGGAGGACGCCGAACGCGAACTGCTGGAAATCTTTCTCGAAGAAGCCGACGAAGTGCTTGCCACCCAGGCCGAGGCGGTCGAGGCCGGCCGCGAGAACCCGGAAGATCAGGACATCCTCGCCACCATCCGGCGCGGCTTCCACACGCTCAAGGGCAGCGGCCGCATGGTGGGGCTGAACGAACTGAGCGACGTCGCGTGGTCGCTCGAACAGATGATGAACGCACGCCTGGCGGAGAAGCTGCCGGCCTCGGCCGACCTCCTCGAACTGGTGGACAGGGCGCGCGCGCTGTTCCACGACTGGGTCGCGGCGCTGCGCAGCAACACGCCGGTGTCCTTGCCGGTACCCGCCCTGCTGGCCGCCGTCGCCTGCGTGGCCGAGGGGCGTGCGCTGGCAAGCTGCACACGGGCCGCGGCCGAAGCGTCCGCCGCGCAAGCGGCGGACTCACCCGCCGTCGAGCCGCGCGCCGAGCCTGTGGCCGCGCCCGTTGCCGCCGCCGCCATGGCGTACGCGGCAGTGATCGAGGTGGCGCATCCGCGCACCGAAGCCGGGCCGGCCGACGAGGGGCCGGCGGCGGCCGAAGAACCCGCCGTCCCCGCCATGGCGCAATTCGGCGCGATCATCGAGGTCGCGGCAGGGGCGGCGCCCATCGACGATCCATCCGCGGCCGCCGACGAAATCTGCATCGGCGGCATCTGCCTGTCGAGCAGCCTGTACGATATTTTCATGGCCGAGGCGCGGCAGCGGCTCGCGACGCTGCAGGAAGAAGGCGAACGCCATGCCACCGTGGCCCACGGCACGGTGGCCGAGCACGCGCGCCGCGCCGTGCACACCCTTGCCGGCATCGCCGGCACCGCCGGCATCGCGCCGCTGGCCGACCTGTCGCTCGCACTCGAGCGCTACTGGAACCGGTTTGCCTACGTGCCGCTGCCCACCGCCCACCTTCCGCTCGTACAGCATACGGTGACGCGCGTGCGGGACATGATCGACGCCGTCGGTCGCGGTGAACTGCCGGAGCCGGCGACCGACCTCATCGTCGCCCTTGGCGAACTGGAAGACGAGCAGCCGGCGGAACCCGAGATCCCTTCCGTCGAAGCCGGCCCGTCCCCCGGGCCGGACGCCGGCGGGGCGGCGGCAGGCGAGGCGGCGGCCACGGTGGACGAAATCGAGCCCGCGTTGCCGGACGTGGGCGCGCTCGTTCCCGAGATCCGCCCCGTCCCGTCGGCGCCGGTGTTCGAGCGTCGTGAAATCGCCGACGAAATCGACGAACAGCTCCTGCCCGTCTTCCTCGAGGAAGCCGAAATGCTCGTCCCCGACGGCAGCGCCCAGCTGCGCGCGTGGAAAAACGCGGCGGACGACGGCACGGCGCGCAACGCGCTGCAGCGCACGCTGCACACGATCAAGGGCAGCGCGCGCATGGTCGGCGCAATGCGCCTGGGCGAACTCACGCACGTGATGGAAACGCGCGTCATCGCCGTTGCGGAAGGCCAGCTCACACCCGACGTGCGCATGTTCGAAACGCTGGAGTCGCAGTACGATCGCCTCGTCGACACCGTGGAGCGCCTGCGGGCGGGCGATCTCGCGCCCGCCGCCGACGAGCCGGATGCGCCGGTCGCGGCCCCCGTCGAGCCGGTCCTGACGGACGCCGACGCGGCACGCGGCACGCCCGAGACGCCGGCTCTCGCCCAGGCGGCACGCGTTCCGGCAGCGGCCGGCCGCGACAGTAGCGCGTTGACCTTGCGCGTGCGCGCCGACTGGGTCGACCGCATGGTCAACCAGGCCGGCGAGGTGGCGATCGCGCGCTCGCGCATCGAAAGCGAGGTATTCGCCTTCAAGCGTCATGTCCAGGAACTGTCGGAAGCCTTGACGCGGCTGCGCAGCCACATCCGCGAAGTCGAGATCCAGGCCGAATCCCAGATGCAGGCGACCTTCCAGGCGCACGGCGCCGCCGAGCAGTTCGACCCGCTGGAATTCGATCGCTTCACGCGCTTCCAGGAGGTCACCCGGTTTCTCGCCGAAAGCGTCAACGACATTTCCACCGTGCAGCACATTCTGCTGGCCCGCCTCGGCGAGGCCGACGCCGCCCTCATCCACCAGACCCGCCTCAACCGCGAACTGCAGCAGGATCTCCTGCGCGTCCGCATGGTGCCGCTGTACTCGGTGGCCGAACGCCTGTACCGCACCGTCCGCCAGAGCGCGCGCGACGTCGGCAAGCGCGCCCAGCTCGACGTCCAGGGTGGCGAGCTGGAAATCGACCGCTCCGTGCTCGAAAAAGTCACCGCGCCGATCGAGCACCTGCTGCGCAACGCGCTGGCGCACGGCATCGAGACCGCCGACGCCCGCCGGGCGGCCGACAAGCCCGAGTACGGCGAGATCGTCCTGTCCGCGCGCCAGTCGGGCAACGAAATGCGCATCACCGTCAAGGACGACGGCGCCGGCCTCGACTACGCGCGGATTCGCGAGAAGGCCGAAGCCAACGGCCTGCTGCCGCCCGGCACCGAGGTGACCGAGGACCTGCTCGCGCAGATGATCTTTGCCGCCGGCTTCTCCACCGCCGAAAACCTCAGCCGGGTCGCCGGCCGCGGGGTCGGCATGGACGTGGTGAAGAGCGAGATCTCCGCGCTCGGCGGGCGCATCGACATCAGCTCCGCCGCGGGGCAGGGGACCACCTTCAATATCTACCTGCCGCTCACGCTCGCCATGACCCAGGCGGTCATGGTGCAGGCCGCCCGGCACAGCCATGCCCTGCCCGCGCCACTGGTGCTGCAGGTGCTCGAACTGAAGCCGCATGAACTCGAGCAGGCGATGGCCGCCGGCGAAGTGAACTGGCGCGGCGTGCGTCACCCCCTCGCCTACCTGCCGCACTTGCTCGGCGACACCGAGACGGTGTACGAAGTGCAGCGCTACAACCCGGTGGTGCTGCTCGCCAGCGGCACCAGTCACGCGGCGGTGCTGGTCGATGCCATCGAGGGCACGCGCGAGATCGTGGTCAAGAACATCGGTCCGCAGATGGCGCGCATCACCGGCGTGGCGGGCGCCACGGTGCGCGGCGACGGGCGCGTCATTCTCATTCTCAACCCGGTGCCGCTGGCGCTGCGCTGGGCGAGCCAGCCGCGCAGCGCGCTGGAACGGGCGGCGCCGACGGAGTCGGTCGAAGTCAGCAACGTCCTGCAGCCGCCCCTGGTGCTGGTGGTCGACGACTCCCTCACCGTGCGCAAGATCACCACGCGCCTGCTCAACCGCGAGGGCTTCCGGGTCGACAGCGCGAAGGACGGCGTCGATGCGCTGGAAAAGATGCGCGACCTCGTTCCCGACATCGTGCTGCTCGACGTCGAGATGCCGCGCATGGACGGCTTCGAACTGGCGCGCGTGATGCGCAGCGACGCACGCCTGAAGGCGGTGCCGATCATCATGATCACCTCGCGCACGGCGGACAAGCACCGCAACCACGCACTCGAGATCGGCGTCGACGTCTACCTCGGCAAGCCCTACCAGGAACAGCAGCTGCTCGACCACATCGCCGAACGGCTGGGGCAGAGCGAGCCGGTTCCGGCTTAGCCCGCCCCGCTCCAGGCGAAGAACGGGCGGCGGCAGCGCAGCGCGCGCCGCCTACAGGCGCAGCCCGGCAAGGTCACCGGTCGCCAGCGCTTTCAGGCGCTCGTCCGCATGCGCCGGATCCTCTTGCCAGATCGCGAGCAGCCGCTGGCCGGCTTCGAGCCAATGCGCGGCCCCCTGGCGCGCGAGCCCCGCCAGCCGCTCCTGCTGCGGATCGTCGAGCCAGGCCGCGTAGGCATCCACCAGCGCCGGAAACAGCGCGCGCCTCAGCCCGGTGAGATTGGCAACGAAAAAATGCAGCGAGCCGGCGGCGTCACGCTCGAGCAGCGCCGGCAGCGTCACCAGGCAGTCGGCAAGCAGGTCGCGCACCGCGCGCACGAGCAACTCGGCATGGCGCGAGGCGTGTCCGAGCATCGCCGTCCAGTCGGACCCCAGCAGCTTGCCGGCGCGCGCTTCGCCGAGCTCGTGCAGGATCATCACCTCGCTTTCGGCCTCGGCCATGCGGTCGAGGCCGCGTTCGATATCGTGTTCCAGGGCATAATGCGCGAAGGCGCGGCCGAGTGCGCTGTCGCGCTCCTTCCATTGCCATTCCTCGTACTTGTTCCACAGCAGGCGTCGCACCGCATCGAGGCGCAGAAAGATCGCACCGTCGCGCAGCGTCGCCGGCGGCGCGATGAGGTCGCGCGCGTATTCGCAGCCCGCCACCAGCACCTCGACGCCCTCGCGCACCTCGGCGCGCTTCAGTTCGGCCAGCACGAAATGCGGCTTGCGGAATTGTCCGAGGCCGCTGCTGTACACCAGCCCGTGAGGCAGCAGGGCACGATTGACCGCATCCGTATCGAAGGGGTCGATGCCGCCTTCGCCCAGCGGCAGGGGCAGGAAATCCGCTTCCTCCACGGCATCCCACAGGCTCTCGCGCGCATTCAGCCAGTCGCCGAGATCGTCGCGCGGCAGACGCGCGCCGTAGGGAATCTCCATTTCCCAACGGTAGTATTCGCGCATCTCCAGCAGGAAGGTGCACATCGTCATGTCGCGCGCGTGGCGCGCGTCGGCAATGGTGCAGTTCTTCTGCACGGTATCGATGAGGACTGAGAGATTTTCGGTCATGAAACGCTCCTCGAGGCTGGCGCTTCCAGTCTACAAATAAAAACAGCCCGTGCAACCGGGCTGTTTTCATGGACATTGTCCGGGCCGCGAGGTTCCGCCTCCCGCCAGGCCGGGCCTTGGCGATCGTCGGCGGCGCGCCCCGGCCGATCAATGGCGGCGGACGCGGCCGTAATAGTTGAGGTCGGCACGCGAGCGGCGGGACAGCTCGAAGCGGGCGTCGCCGCCGAACTGGCCGGCCAGTCCGGCATAGACCTCGGTCGCCCACGGCTTGTCGTTCAGCGCATCGGCGATGCCTTCGGCCCAGCGCAGCTTGTCGACCGGCCGGCTGAGGTGACTGCCGCATTCCGTGTACCACTTCTTCAGCGCAGCCGCCGGCAGGGCGAAGCCCTTCAGCCGGTCGATGAACTGAATGCAGGCGTCGCCGCTGTCGCAGGCGGCGGCGGCGGCGGCGAACAATTCGTCGGCCTTCGCGGCGTCGCCCATTTCGGCGTACAGGCGGCCGATGTGGGTCAGCGCGTAATGGTCCTGGGCGCGTGCGCGCGCCAGCTCGAGCAGGCGGCCCGCATCGGCGGCGTCCCGCGTCGCGGCGAAGCTCGCTTCCGCCAGCTTGGCAAAGTCATAGGCGCTCGCGCTGGCGTCGCCCGCAAGCGTCGATTCGCGCGCGGCGAGATAGGCCCGCGCTTTCGCCATGCCGAACTCGCGATGCTTGAGCTGCGCCGCGGTGACGACCAGGCTCCTGAAGGCGACGAAGTCGGTGGCGTGCTCGGCGCCGCGATCGAGCAGGCGGCCCAGCCAGGCCGTGTCGTCGAGGTTCCTGTCCACCGTCACCAGGATGGGCTTGTAGCGCGAGAACTGGTAGCCGGTGCCGTCGAGCAGGGTTTCCGCCGATTCGATGAGCTTGGCGGCATAGAAGGGGTCTTCCAGTTCGCCCTGCACCCGGTCGGCGAGCGCGAGCAGCTGCTTGACGTTGACCGCGTCCTTTTCCAGCTGCTGGAACTCGAGGTAGCGCGCGTGGTTGGCCTGGCGCTTTTCCAGCTTGCCCTTGACGCGCGCGAGGCGCTCGGCGTCGTCGGCCAGATGCGCCTCCACCGCGGCCACCAGTTTCTGCATTTCGTCGAGGCCGGCCACGGCATCTTCGGCCTTGTCCAGCAGCGCCGCCGCCCCCGCCGTGTCGCCGGTGCGGGCGAGGCCTTCGGCCAGTTCGATGTATTCGCCGGTGGCGCTTGCGAGATCGCCGGCCTTCTTCAGCGCGGCCTGCAGGAACGCGGCGTCGCCCGCCTGCGTGGCCGATTCGATCAGCGTCTTCGCCGCGGTGAAGTCGGTCGCGCCGGCGAGTGCGCGTTCGTACAGCGACCTGGCGCGCGTGGCGTCGCCCAGCGTGCGGGTGACTTCACCCGCGAGCGCCAGGAGGTCGGGGACGCTGGAGAGTTTCTCCCCGGCCTTGTCGAAGATCGCCGCCGCATAGTCCTTGTCGCGCACATGCTCGGCCGCGGCGGCGGCGAGCTTGCCATATTCCACCGCGCGGGCAAGCTTCGCCTCGGCCTTTTCCAGGACCTTCTTCGCGAACGTCCCGTCGCCGATCACGCTCATCACGTTCTTCGCCAGCTCGATCAGCGGATCGAGGTTGGCGGTTTCCTTCAAGGCCTTCTCGTACGCGCCCACCGCCGCCGCCTGGTCGCCGAGCACCTTGAACTTGGCTTCCGCCAACGCGATCTGCTCCTCGCCGCTCATGCAGTAGTCCTCGGCGGTCTGCAGCAACTCCTCGGCCCGCGCCTGCTCGCCCAGCGCCTTGTACACGATCGCGCAGGCGGCGAGGTCCTTGGTGAACTGGCAGTCATCGGCGACGCGATCCATCAGCTCCTTGGCGTAGGCGGCGTCAGCGGGTTCTTCCAGGGCCTGCAGCGCAAGCGCGGCATAGTCGGCGCCGCTGGAACATTTGGCTTCTTCGGGGGCGAGGGTGTCACGGGTGGCCATGGGGCATCTCCAGATGGATATAACTTGGACCGGATAATTGTCCACTGCCGCGGCAGGGGCGCCAAATAAGTAATGTCGATGGCCGCATTAACGCTTTGTAACGCCTGGCACGGTCCTTCGCGGTGGTGCCTGCGCCGGGTATTTTGTCAAGGGAATCAAGGACTTTCCCGTCGGCCACACCCGCATGGACAGGTCGGTGCGGGTCGCCCGCGCACACCGCATGCGGAGAACGGGTATGCTCCCCCCTGTCAGAGACCCGTCCCGAAGGATCAAAACCATGTCCGCACTCGACCCGCAACAGCTCGACCACTTGAACACGCTCATGACCGAGCGGTGGAATCGCGAATTCAGCGAGATTCGCAGCCTGCTCGCGAGCCTGGGCGAGGGGCGCGACCGCGCCGCCCTCGGCGAGCGCGAAGCCGACACGTCGGACGAGGCCCTGCTCGATACCCTGTCCGCCATCGACGAGGCGCTGATCCGGCAGAACCTGCAGGACGTGCGGGACATTGCCGCGGCACGGAAACGCATCGCGGCCGGCACCTACGGCGCATGCATCGACTGCGGCGCCGACATCGCCTACGAACGCCTGCTCGCATACCCGACGGCGAAGCGCTGCATCGACTGCCAGCGCGAGCACGAGCGGCAGAAAGCCGCCCGCGAAGGACGCGCCGTCCGTTGACGTCCATGACGACCCGGCACGGCGGCAGGCGGGCGGGCCTGTCCGGGCGCACGCGGCGAACGCCGTTTCCCCCGGCGTGAATCCCGGGCGGAACGGGGCGGAGCGCGCCAGGACTGCTAGAATCGAGGCTTTGCGTCCGCGCCCTGCAAGGGCTCCGTGCCATGTCCGCCCTGAAAAACGACACTTTCCTGCGCGCCCTGCTGCGCCAGCCGACCGATTACACGCCGCTGTGGCTGATGCGCCAGGCGGGGCGGTATCTTCCGGAATACAACGCCACGCGCGCGCGCGCCGGTGACTTTCTCACCCTGTGCAAGACCCCCGACCTCGCCACCGAGGTCACGCTGCAGCCGCTCGCACGCTACCCGCTCGACGCCGCGATCCTGTTTTCCGACATTCTCACCGTGCCCGACGCCATGGGGCTGGGGCTGTACTTCGCGCAGGGCGAGGGCCCGCGCTTCGAGCGCCCGCTGCGCGACGAATGGGAGATCCGCGACCTCGGCGCCCCCGATCCGACCGACAAGCTCGGCTACGTGATGGACGCCGTGCGCTCGATCCGCCGCGCGCTCGACGGGTCGGTGCCGCTGATCGGCTTCGCCGGCAGCCCCTACACCCTGGCCTGCTACATGATCGAAGGCGGCAGTTCGGACGATTACCGCCACATCAAGACCATGCTGTACGGCCGCCCCGATCTCCTGCATCACATCCTGGACGTCACCGCGCAGGCGGTGGGTGACTACCTCAACGCGCAGATCGAGGCCGGCGCGCAGGCGGTGATGATCTTCGACTCCTGGGGCGGCAGCCTGACGCCGCACGCCTACCGGGAGTTCTCCCTCGCCTACATGGAAAGAATCCTCGCCGGGCTCATCCGCGAGCGGGAAGGCCGTGTCGTACCGCGCATCATCTTCACCAAGGGCGGCGGCAACTGGCTGGAGGCCATGGCCGGCATCGGCGCCGACGCCGTCGGGCTCGACTGGACCGTGGACATCGGCGACGCGCGGCGACGCGTCGGCGACCGCGTCGCGCTGCAGGGCAACCTCGATCCCTGCGCCCTGCACGGCACGCCGGAAATCATCCGCGCCGAGGCCGAGCGCATCATCGACCGCTACGGCAACCACCCCGGCCACGTCTTCAACCTCGGCCACGGCATTTCGCAATTCACCGATCCCGACAAGGTCACCGTGCTGGTCGACACGGTCCAGCGCCACAGCCGGGCGGTGCGCGCATGACGGACGCAGGCGCCGAAAAATCGAAAATTTCGAATATCTCGCATATAAAAATCGACTTTTCATGATGTGGCGCCTTGCCCCATCATGATTCAGCCGCGTCGGCACGAACCCGGGCATCCGCCCGCCGGCCGCCGCCCCCGCCGTACGACCATCCGGCGGGCCAATCCGATCCATCCAGAACCCAAGGAGCCAGACCGTGAAAACCTTCCTCATCAGCCTGTTCGCCGTTTTTCTCGGCTTCGGCGTCGTCGTGCACGACGCCGAAGCCAAGCGCCTCGGCGGCGGCAAGTCGTTCGGCATGCAGCGCAGCGCACCCGCGAAGAAGGAAGCCGCGCCGGCGCCGCAGCGCTCGCAGACCGCGGGCGCCCCGGCCCAGGCCGCACCGCAGAAGCGCAGCTGGATGGGACCGATCGCCGGCCTGGCCGCCGGCCTGGGGCTGGCCGCCCTGGCGTCCCACCTGGGCATGGGCGAAGAAATGGCCAATTTCCTCATGCTGGCGCTCCTGGCCATGGGCGCCTTCGTGCTGTTCCGCATGTTCATGCGCCGCAGCGCGCCGCAGCCCGCGATGCAATATGCCGGCCTGCCGCCGCAGGCGCCGCCCGCCTTCGCCGCCACGCCGGCCGCGAGCGGCGCGCCCCACGCCGCCCGCAGCTTCCCGCCGGGCTTCGACGCCGTCGCCTTCGCGCGCGAGGCGCAGGTCAACTTCATCCGCCTGCAGGCCGCCTTCGATGCCGGAAACCTGGACGACCTGCGCGCCTTCACCTCGCCCGAGGTATTCGCCGAACTTTCGATGCAGATCGCCGAGCGCGGCGCGGCCACGCAGCGCACCGACGTGATGGACGTCAGCGCCGAAGTATTGGAGGCCGTCGACGAGGACGAGCGCCATGTAGTGAGCGTTCGCTTCACCGGCAACGTCCGCGAGGCAACCGACCAGGCCGCCATATCGTTTGACGAGGTGTGGCATCTCGCCAAGCCGGCCGCTGGCCCCGGCGGCTGGATGATCACCGGCATTCAGCAGGCATGAGCCATCTGGCGTCCATGTGTTTCCGCACCCCGGCGCGGGGTGCGGCGGGGCCCTGCGTCTGCCATAGAAGCAACGACTTATACACAGTCTGAATTGAACCGGAACTTTTTTCGTGTCAAGGGCTTGACAGCAGTGGTGTCTTTACAAATCCATGATTTGTATGAAAAAGACATTTTGCCCGCTTTTTGGTCGCTGGCGGACCATCGCATGGCGGCAGGCGTTGCCGCACTTTCCGCCCGATAGTCCACAAAATTATCCACAGATTTCGTGGACAAGCATGGATTTCGCCGACCAAACAGCGACTTGTGTCGTTTTTCGCGACGACTCCTGAGCATCCGTCCCTAAACCGGCCTGCCGGGGATCCCGGCCGGACCAGGGCGGGAGCGTTCGTGCGGCGGCATCGGGGGAGGTTTCCGCGATAATGCCCGATCACGCCACCCCGCAAGGCCCGCTCGCGCCGCATGTCCACCATTCTCCAGGTCGCTCTCGATACGCCGCTCGACCGGCTGTTCGACTATCGTCTGGCGGCAGGCGCCCCGCCGGCGGCGGGTACGCTGGTGGAAGTCCCCTTCGGACGCACCCGCCAGGTCGGGGTCGTGCTCGGTGAAACCGCCGCCAGCACGCATGCCGGCACGCTGCGCGACGTGCTGCGCGTGCTCGACGACCGTCCCGCGCTGCCGGCGGAACTGCTGCGGCTGGCGCGGTTCTGCGCCGGCTACTACCACCACCCGCTCGGCGCCGTGCTGCTCGCCGCGCTGCCGCCGCGCCTGAAGAACGCCGCACCCTTCGCGCCGGATACGCCCTGGCTCGCGCTCACCGAGGCGGGGCACGGCGCGCAACCGCCGGCGCGCGCGCGCGCCCAGCACACCCTGCTCGCCGCCTTGCGCACCGCGCCGGTCGCACGCGCGACGCTGCGTGCGCAGAAACGGATACGCCACGCCGCCGCGCTGGTGGCAGCCGGCTGGGCCGCCTGGACGGCCGACGCACCCGCCGCCGCGGCGGCGCCGACGGCGCCGGCGCCCATTCCCACCGCCGAACAGCAGGCCGCGCTGGATGACCTGCTGCCCGCGCTCGGCGGCTTCGGCGTGCACCTGCTCCACGGCGTCACCGGCTGCGGCAAGAGCGAACTCTACCTGCGCCTGATCGACGCCGTGCTGCACCAGGGACGGCAGGCGCTGGTGCTGGTGCCGGAGATCGCGCTCACCCCGCAGCTGGAGCAGCATTTCCGCACACGCTTCCCGGGCCGGCGCATCGCCGCCCTGCACAGTGGCCTGGGCGAGAGGGCGCGCACGGAAAACTGGCTCGCCGCGCCCGCCGCCGACGTGCTGCTCGGCACGCGCCTGGCGGTGTTCACGCCGCTGCCGCGGCTCGGCGTCATCGTCGTCGACGAGGAGCACGACGGCTCGTTCAAGCAGCAGGACGGCCTGCGCTATTCGGCGCGCGACGTCGCCATCGCGCGCGCCAAGCAGCACGCCGTGCCGGTGCTGCTCGGCTCGGCCACCCCTTCCCTGGAGAGCTACGCGCAGGCGCTGTCCGGCCGCTACCGGCTGATCGAATTGAAGACGCGCGCGGTCGCGCACGCGCGCCTGCCCGACATCGAACTGGCCGACCTGCGCCACCTGCCGCAGGACGACGGCCTCACGCGTCCCGCGCTGGATGCGCTCGCCGACACCCTGGCGCGCGGCGAGCAGAGCCTGGTGTTCCTCAACCGCCGCGGCTACGCGCCCACACTGTACTGCCCGGGCTGCGGCTGGGTCGCGCCGTGCCCGCACTGCTCGGCGCGGCTGGTGCTGCATCGCAGCGCGCAGCGCATGAAATGCCATCATTGCGGTTTCGACGCGCGCATTCCCATGGCCTGTCCCACCTGCGGCAACCCGGATCTGATGCCCCTCGGGCAGGGTACGCAGCGGCTGGAGGAAACGCTCGCCGCGCACCTGCCCGGCGCGCGCATCCGCCGTATCGACCGCGACACCATGCGGCCGCGCGCCTGGGCCGAACTCGGCGAGGCCGTGCGCGCACGCGAGGTCGACGTGCTGGTCGGCACGCAGATGCTGGCCAAGGGACACGATTTCCCCGACATGACGCTGGCGCTCATCCTCGATACCGACGGCGCGCTCTACAGCCCGGACTTTCGCGCCACCGAGCGCCTGTTCGCGCAGCTGATGCAGGTGGCCGGGCGCGCCGGGCGCGCGCAGAAGCCCGGCCGCGTGCTGATCCAGACCGCCTTTCCCGATCACCCGCTGTTCCGTTTCCTGCAACGGCACGACTACGCCGGCCACGCGCGCGCGCTGCTCGCCGAACGCCGCCGGCTCGACCTGCCGCCGTTCACGCGCCAGGTGCTGCTGCGCGCCGAAGCGGCGACCATGGACGCCGCGCTCGCCTTCCTGCGGCACGCCGCCGCGCGGGCACCGGACGAGCCGGCGGTCACCGTGTTCTCCCCCACGCCGGCACCGATGGCACGGGTGGCCCGCCTGGAGCGCGCGCAGCTCCTGCTCCAGTCCGGCTCGCGCCGCGCGCTGCACGCCTTCGTCGGGGCGTGGCGCGACCAGTTCGCCGCGATCCGTCCGCGTGTGGCGCGCTGGTCGCTCGACGTCGATCCGCTGGTATTTTGATGCCCCGCAGGCGGCGCTTATAATCGCCGGTTCCGTTCGACACCGGAGGCGGCGACGTCTTCCTGGCCACCATGTCCAACATTCATCCGCTCAAGGAACAGCTCGCCCTGCTGGTCGGCGCCGCGCTCGAGGTCATCGCCCCCGACGCCCCGGTGAGCCTGGAGATCGAGCGCCCGAAAAATCCGGCGCACGGCGATTTCTCCAGCAACGCCGCGATGCAGCTGGCTCGCCCGCTGAAGAAAAACCCGCGCGAGCTGGCGCAGGCGGTGCTCCTCGAGCTGCCGAAGTCGCCGCTCGTCGCCCGCGCGGAGGTCGCCGGCGCCGGCTTCATCAATTTCCATCTCACGCCGGCCGCGTGGCACGGCATCGTGCGCCGCGTGCGCAGCGCGCGTGGCGCCTTCGGCCACGCTGACGCCGGCGCCGGACAGCGCATGCTGGTCGAATTCGTCTCGGCCAACCCGACCGGTCCGCTGCACGTCGGCCACGGCCGCCAGGCCGCGCTCGGCGACGCGATCTGCAATCTCTACGCGGCGCAGGGCTGGGACGTGTACCGCGAGTTCTACTACAACGACGCCGGCGTGCAGATCGCCACCCTCGCGGCGAGCGTGCAGGCGCGCGCGCGCGGCCTGCGGCCCGGCGACGCCGGCTGGCCGGAGGCCGCCTACAACGGCGACTACATCGCCGACATCGCCGCCGACTTCCTGGCGCAAAAGACCGTCACATCCGACGACCGCGGCTATACCGCGAGCGGCGACGTCGACGATCTCGACTCGATCCGCCAGTTCGCCGTGGCCTACCTGCGCCACGAGCAGGACCTCGACCTGGCGGCCTTCGCGGTGCGCTTCGACCGCTACTACCTGGAGTCGAGCCTGTACACCGACGGCCGCGTCGCGGCGACCGTGGACGCACTCGTCGCCGCCGGCGCGACCTACGAGCAGGACGGCGCGCTGTGGCTTCGTACCACCGCGTACGGCGACGACAAGGACCGCGTCATGCGCAAGTCGGACGGCGGCTACACCTATTTCGTGCCGGACGTCGCCTATCACGTCACCAAGTGGGAGCGCGGCTTCGCCCGCGCGATCAACATCCAGGGCACCGACCACCACGGCACCATCGCGCGCGTGCGCGCGGGCCTGCAGGCGATCGCCCTGGGCATCGCGGACGGCTATCCCGACTACCTGCTGCACACCATGGTGCGGGTCATGCGCGGCGGCGAGGAGGTGAAGATCTCCAAGCGCGCCGGCAGCTACGTGACGCTGCGCGACCTCATCGAATGGACCAGCAAGGACGCGGTGCGCTTCTTCCTCCTGTCGCGCAAGCCGGATACCGAATACGTCTTCGACGTCGATCTCGCGCTGGCGAAGAACAACGACAACCCGGTGTACTACGTGCAATACGCGCACGCGCGCATCTGTCGCGTATTCGAGGAATGGCGCGGCGACGCCGCCGCGCTCGACGCCGCCGACCTCGCGCCGCTGACCGCCGTGCACGAACTCGCGCTGATGCAGCGCATCGCCGAGTATCCGGAAGTCCTCGCCACGGCAGCCAAGGAACTCGCGCCGCACGGCGTCGTGCATTATCTGCAGGGCCTGGCCGGTGATTTCCACGCCTGGTACAACGCCGAGAAATTCCTGGTCGACGACGCGGCGATCCGGCTCGCGCGTCTCGCACTGGCCGACGCCGCGCGGACGACCATCGCCAACGGCCTTGCCTTGCTCGGCGTGTCCGCGCCGGAGAAAATGTAGGATCCATGGCGAAACCCGCATCCCGTTCCCGCAAGCGCAGCAATGGCAGCCCGGTCTTCACCGGCGTGCTGATCGGCCTGATCGTCGGCGCCCTGCTCGCCGTCGGTGTCGCGCTGTGGGCGACCGGCAGCAACCCGTTCCAGTCGGCAAAGCCGGTCGCTCCCCCCGCTTTGGCGCCGCTGCCCCCCGCCGCGCCGGAACCGGCGCCAAGCTTCGATTTCTACAAAGTGCTGCCCGGCGGCGCGCCGGCCGAGCCCCCCCCGCTCCCCAGCGCGCGGCCCACCGTGCGCCTCTATCTGCAGGCCGGCGCCTTCGCCAATCCCAGCGACGCCGACAACCTCAAGGCGCAACTGGCGATGCTGGGCGTCGAGGCCGCCATCCAGACCGCCGAGGTGCCCGACAAGGGCGTGCTGCACCGCGTGCGCATCGGCCCCTTCGCCAGCGCCCACGATATCGAGCACATTCGCGCGCGCCTCGCGCAGAACAATATCGCCGTTGCGCTGGTCAGAGAAGAATCCACTTTACAGGAGATACCGTGATGCTCATTCGCGCCTGGGCCTTGCTGGCCGCCGTCCTGCTGTCCCTGCCCACGCTGGCGGCACCCGCCGAGGAAGCTTTCGAAGGCCACGACTACGTGCGGGTCGCGACGCCCAAGCCGGTGGCGACCGGCAACCGGATCGAGGTGCTGGAATTCTTCTGGTACCGCTGCCCGCACTGCAACCAGCTCGAACCCGGCCTGCAGGCCTGGCTGAAGACCCTGCCGAAGGACGCGCAGATCCGCCGTCTGCCCGCGGTGTTCCGCGACGACTGGATGGCCGGCGCCAAGCTCTATCACACCCTGGTGCAGATGGGCCTGGTCGAGCGCCTGCACGAAAAGGTGTTCAACGCCTACCACGTGCAGCGCCTCGACCTCGACAACCCGGCGGTGCTGGGCGACTGGATCGCGAAGCAGGGCGTCGACCGCAGGAAATTCGAGAGCCTCTACAACTCGTTCACCACGACGTCGCTCGCGCGCCAGGGCGGCCAGCTCGCCACCGCCTACGAGCTGCGCGGCGTACCCGCCTTCGTCATCGACGGCAAATACCACACCTCGGTATCGATGACCGGCAGCGAGGCACGGCTGTTCACCGTGCTCGACCAGCTCATCGCCAAGGCGCGCGCCGAGCGCGTCGCCCGAAAGCCGGCGAAGTAAGCGCTTGCCCACCGCGTTCCAGCGGGTTTTCATCACCGGCGCGAGTTCCGGGCTGGGCGCCGCGCTGGCACGCCATTACGGCGCCGCCGGTGCGCGGCTCGGCCTGCTCGGGCGCCGTCGCGACGCCCTCGAAGCCACCGCCCGCGGCCTCGACGCCCACGTCTGCGTCGCCGATGTGCGCGACGCCGATGCGGTACGGGCCGCGGCGGACGCCTTTGTCGACGCAATCGGTCCGCCCGACCTCGTCATCGCCGCAGCCGGCATCAGCGTCGGCACCCTGACCGAACACGCCGCGGACGCCGCGGTGTTCCGCGCGGTGATGGACGCCAACGTGCTGGGCCTGGTGCATACCTTCCAACCCTTCATCGGCACGCTCGCGCCCGGGAGCGTGCTGTGCGGCGTTTCGAGCGTCGCCGGCGTGCGCGGCCTGCCGGGCGGCGGGGCCTATTCGGCGTCGAAAGCGGCCGCCACCGCCTACCTCGAGGCACTGCGCCTGGAGATGCGGGGGCGTGGCGTCGCCGTGGTCACCGTCGCCCCCGGCTACATCGACACGCCGATGACCCGGGTGAATCCCTACCCCATGCCGTTCCGCCTCGCCGCCGACGATGCCGCCGCGCGCGTGGCGCGGTGCATCGCCCGTCGCCGCAGCTATGCCGTCATCCCGTGGCAGATGGCCTGGGTCGCGCGCGCCATGAAATGGCTGCCAAATCCCGTGTTTGATTTATTATTCGAAAAGGCACCGCGCAAACCGCGCGGCCTGCCGACCTGACGACGAAAAGAAAGACGACCGGAGTGGTTCCCATGCCTGCGCCCCTGAACATCATCCTGATCGACGATCATCCCCTGCTGCGCATGGGTGTGGCCGGCTACATCCAGCAGGAATCCGACTTGCGCCTGATCGCCCAGCACGCCAACGCCGCCGAGTTGCGCGCCTGGCTCGCCGCCGGCCACCGCGCGGACGCCGCGCTGCTCGACCGCTCGCTGCCCGACGCCGACGGCCTCGACCTCGTCTCCGAGCTGCGCGACCTCGGCATCAAGGTGATCATGCTCACCATCGCCGATTCCGACGAGGAAATCTCCGAAGCCATTTCCTCCGGCGTCGACGGCTACGTCATCAAGTCCAGCGACCCCGAGCAGGTGCTCGCCGCCATCCGCAGCGTATGCGACGGCCAGAGCAGCTTCCCGCTCAACATCATGCAGAAGATGGCGCGCGGCGAACTTGCCAACAGCGCCCTGTCCTCGCTCACCGCGCGCGAGATGGAAATCGTCGATCACGTCAAGGAAGGCCTGTCGAACAAGGCCATCGCCTACAAGATGACGCTGTCGGAAAACACCGTGCGCAACCACCTGCGCAACATCATGGAGAAGCTCGGTCTGCGCAATCGCGTGCAGGTCGCCACGCTCGCGCTGAAGGAAGACCGCAAGCGGCACTGACCGGATCGCGGCTCAGGCGTCGGGCCTCGCCTTGCACGGCGGCGGCCGACACCGGCACTACACGCTCCTGCGGAACATGAAATAGACCGCACCGATCAGGCACAGCACCGCCCACAGGAAATCCCACTTCAGTTCCACCTTCATGTAAAGCACGGCGAACGGTATGAACACGCCGAGCGCGATGACCTCCTGCATGATCTTCAGTTGCGGCAGGCTCATCACGGTGAAGCCGATGCGATTGGCCGGCACCTGCAGCAGGTATTCGAACAGGGCGATGCCCCAGCTGGCGAACGCAGCGACAATCCACGGCTGATCGTTCAGGTTCTTCAGGTGCGCATACCACGCGAAGGTCATGAATGCATTGGACAAGGTCAGCAGAATCAGGGTCTGCAGCGAAGCGGGCATGCTGGTCTCCGGGTGCAATGCGCGCCATTGTACGAATCCGGCGCGCTAGAATGCACGTTTTGGCATGCGAGGGCGCACCATGAGCACTCCCCTGATCGGCGTGGTGATGGGTTCTTCCAGCGACTGGGAGGTGATGAAGCACGCCGCGCTGCTTCTGAAGCAGCTGGACATCCATTTCGAGACGCGCGTGGTGTCGGCGCACCGCACTCCGGATCTGCTGTACGAATACGCGGCGAGCGCGGACGTCCGCGGCCTCAAGGCCATCATCGCGGGAGCGGGCGGGGCCGCCCATCTGCCCGGCATGCTGGCGGCCAAGACCATCGTGCCGGTGCTTGGCGTGCCGGTACCGTCGAAATACCTCAAGGGCATGGATTCGCTGTTGTCCATCGTGCAGATGCCAAAGGGCGTGCCGGTGGCGACCTTCGCCATCGGCGAGGCGGGCGCGGCCAATGCCGCCCTGTTCGCCGCTTCGCTCATCGCCCATCACAACACGACGCTGGCCGCGCGGCTCAACGAGTTCCGCCGTGGCCAGGCCGATTCGGTACTGGCGATGGAATTGCCCGATGTCGACTGAGGCGCTGCCCATCCTGCCCGGCGCGACGCTGGGCATCCTGGGCGGCGGGCAGCTCGGCCGCATGTTCACCATCGCCGCGCGCACCATGGGCTACCGGGTGACGGTACTCGACCCCGACCCGGCAAGCCCCGCCGGACGGATGGCCGACGTGCACCTGCAGGCGGCCTATACCGACGCAGCCGCATTGCGCGAGCTGGGCGAGACGTGCGCGGCGGTCACCACGGAATTCGAGAACGTGCCCGCGGCGAGTCTCGTCGCGCTGGCCCGATACTGCCGCGTGTCGCCGGGCGCGGACGCGGTCGCGGTGGTACAGGACCGCGGCCACGAAAAATCCTGGCTGGCGCAGCACGGCTTCGCCACTGCACCGTTCGCGCTGGTGTACAGCGAGGGCGATCTCGACGCCGCACTCGCCGCGACGGGGACGCCGGCGCTGCTGAAGGTGGCGCGCTTCGGCTACGACGGCAAGGGCCAGGCGCGCGTCGCCACGCGCGAGGAGGCGCGTGCCGCCTTCCGCGGGTTCGGCGGCCAGCCCTGCGTCCTCGAAGGAGTCGTGGCGCTCGACCGCGAGATCTCGGTCGTGCTCGCGCGCGACGACGCCGGCCACTGCGCGCTGTTTCCGGTCGCCGAGAATCGCCACGTCGACGGCATCCTCGACGTGTCCATCGTGCCTGCACGCGTGCCGCACGAACTCGCCGCTCGCGCGTCCATGGTGGCGCGGGCGGCGGCCGACGCGCTCGGCTACGTCGGGGTGATGGCGGTCGAGTTCTTCGTCGCGGACGGCACGCTGCTCGTCAACGAAATCGCGCCGCGCCCGCACAATTCGGGCCACTACACGGTCGATGCCTGCGTCACCGACCAGTTCGCGCAGCAGGTACGCGTACTGTGCGGGCTGCCGCCGGGCGATGCGCGCCTGCTCTCGCCGGTGGTGATGGTCAACATCCTCGGCGATCGCTGGCGCGACGGCGGCCCGCACTGGGCCACGCTGCTCGCCCATCCCACAATCAGATTGCACCTGTACGGCAAGGACAGCGCACGCCCCGGACGCAAGATGGGACATTTCAACGTGCTCGACGCCGATCCGGCCGCCGCGCTCGACCTGGCGGAGCGCATGCGCGATGCGTTGTAGCGCCGCATTCGCGCTGACGGCACTGCTGCTGGCCGGCAGCGCGGTCGCGGAAACGCTGCCGTTGCGCGTCGGCCCGCATGCCTTCCACGGCGAAGTCGCGTCGACGCCGGCGGCGCGCGCACGCGGGCTGATGGGCCGCACCCATCTGGCCGCCGACGCCGCCATGCTGTTCGTGTTCGAGGCGCCGGGCCGCCATTGCTTCTGGATGCGCGACACGCCGCTGCCGCTGTCGATCGCATTCGTCGACGGTTCCGGGCGCATCGTCGCGCTTGCCGACATGGCGCCGCGCAGCGAGGCGCGGCACTGCCCGCCCGTCGATATCCGCTACGCGCTGGAGGTGCGCCAGGGCGAATTTCAGCGCCGCGGCATCCGCGCCGGCACGACGATCGACGGCCTGCCGCGCTGATCACGGCGTCAGGGTGCGATCGCCAGGATCCTGAGCTCCACCGCGCTGCCCTCGTCATCGCCTCGCAGCAGACGCACCGGCAGGTAGTTGTGATCGACCGCAAGCCAGATCTCGAAACGGTCGCCGCCGGTCACCGCCCGGGCGAGATGCAGCGTGCGCAGGGGGCCAAGCGCGGTCTCCAGCTCGGTTTCGCCGCGCGGCTCCAGGGTATACGTGCGCAGCCTCTTGCCGTTGAACACCACGTAGCGCACCGCCGTTTCGGGCGGCGCGGTGAGCACGAGCTGGAACAGCACGCTCAGCAGATCCTGGGTATCCCCGGCGCCGTCGAGGTGCCGCGGCGCGCCGCGCACCGGCGTGAGCGTGACGCGCGCGGCGGCGTGGTCGAAGCGCGCACTGCTGCGCCGATCGCCACGCTGGTCCCAGAACTCTTCCGGCTGCAGGCCCGCCGGCGTGATGCGCCCCTGGCTGGTCTGCACCAGGCGGCCGCGGTAGAACAGTCCCGCAAGCCCGGTGGCCGACGCCACGCTGGTGAGCGTGTAGCGCTCGCCGTCACTCACCCACACCAGGGTCTGTTCGCCGCCCGCGACGCCGTAGTGGACACTGAAGTGCAGGTCGATGCGCGGCGGCAGGGGATTGAGGGGGGGCGGCTCGTCGACGACCGGTTGCGGCGCGTGCGCGACCGTGGGGCGCGGCGCGGGCGGCGGCGCGGGCGGCGGCGCGTCCGCCGCGATCCCGGCTGCGTCGGGTTCCGCCATCGCCGCCCCGGCGGCGTCCGCATCGGGAAGGGGGGCGGGTGCCGCCGGACTTGCCTCCGTCTGCACGGCACGCTGCACCGGCGCGGGCAGCGCCGCGGGCGCCGCGACCGCTTCCGGCCGGACGCGAAGCCTGGGCGCAGGCGGCGCGGCGGCGCGCGCGCGCTCGACCAGCCGTGCCTCGATGGCGGGTGCCTCGACGGGCGCCTCCCAGACAGGCAGGCGCCCGGCCAGCCCACCCAGCAGCGCCGCATGCAGCAGCACGGACGCCGCCAGCGCCAGCCACCCCGCACGCGCGCGGCGGTTCATGCGCGTCAGCCGCTGACGCTGGCGCGCACCAGATGCTGCTCGACGGTGACCTCGTCCTCGACCACGCGCACGCGCACCGGCAGGTTGCCGTGTGCCGGCGCAATCCATACCGTGACGGCCTTCTGCCCGGCGGCATCGGCGACACGTTCATAGCGGCGCGTCGCCAACACCCCGAACGGCGTGTCGAGCGCGCCGCCATCGGCGCCGGTGTAGCGATAGTCATTGAGGTCGCGCCCGCTCACCACCTGCAGGTGGTAGGCGGCGGGCAGGGCCGGCAGGAACATGAACTGGTAGAGCTGCGACAGCTGGTCCTGCGCACCGGCGGCGAGGCCGTTGGTCTCCCACGCATCGCCCTTGTACGTATACGCGATCCGCTGCCGGCTCCAGTCGAGCTGCGCGGTGGCGAGCCTGTCCGGCGCGTCGCTGCGCGCGTGGCTGAAGCGTTCCGGCTGCAGGCCATGCGCGGTGACGCTGCCGCGGCTTTCGAGGCGGATCGTGCCGGGCCACAGGCGCGCCAGGGCACCGCGCGCGCGCGCGGTGCTCACCAGCGTGTACTGGTCGCCGTCGCGCACGAAGCTGTCCGTCACCTCGCCCAGCTTCAGGCCGTTGCGGTACAGGTCGTAGACGAGCTCCATGCGTTGCGGCGGGGCCGCCTGCACGGCTGCCGCAAACAGGACCATCGCCAGCAGAAGAATCTTGCGCATGTTCACGCTCCGCTTGCCAACACGGACTGTGACAGCGGATCGTCCTGCAAGTTTATGCGGCCGTTCTCGTTGCGCAGACGGCCCTCGGCAAACCAGCGGATCGCCTGGGGATAGACGCGGTGTTCCTGCGCCAGCACGCGCGCGGCCAGCGTGTCGGGCGTGTCGTCGGCGCGCACCGGCACCGCGGCCTGGACGACGATGGGGCCGTGATCGAGCTTGTCGGTGACGAAATGCACGGTGCAGCCGTGCACCTTGACGCCTTCCTCGAGCGCGCGCGCGTGCGTGTCGAGGCCGGGGAACATCGGCAGCAGCGAGGGATGGATGTTGAGCAGGCGGCCTTCGAACCGCGCGATGAAGGCCGGGCCGAGGATCCGCATGTAGCCGGCGAGCACGACGAGATCCGGCCGGCAGCGTTCGATCGCCTCCGCGAGCCGTGCGTCGAAGGCCGCGCGATCGGGGGACGCCGTGTGGTCGAGCGCGATCGCCGGGATGCCGCGTTCACGCGCGTAGGCGAGTCCCGCGGCCTGCGGCCGGTTGCTGATCACCGCGGCGATCTCGATCGGCAGTCCCGCCTCGGCGATGGCGCGCAGGTTGCTGCCGCGCCCGGAAATCAGGACGACGACGCGGCAGCTCACGAATAGAGAACCTGGTCGGCGCCAGCGGGGCGGACGACGATCTCGCCGATCCGCCACACCGTCTCGCCGGCGGCTTCCAGCTGCGCCGCTGCCGCGGTGGCGTCGGCCGCCGACACCACCACGCACAGGCCGATGCCGCAGTTGAAGGTGCGCAGCATCTCCGCCGCGTCGACGTTGCCCGCCTGCTGCAGCCAGTCGAACAGCGGCGGCCGCGTCCAGCTGCGCGGGTCGACGCGTGCGGCGACGCCTTCCGGCAGGCAGCGCGGCAGGTTGCCGGTGATGCCGCCGCCGGTGACGTGCGCCATGCCCTTGACCGGGAATTTTTCCATCAGGGCGAGCATCGGCTTCACATAGATGCGGGTCGGCGCCATGACCGCGTCGGCGAAGGGGCGGCCATGGAAATCCGCGTGCAAGTCGATGCCGGACAGCTCGATCAGCTTGCGGATGAGCGAATAGCCGTTGGAATGCGCCCCGGACGAGGCCAGGCCGAGCACGACGTCGCCGGGCACGACGTCCTGTCCGCCGATGATCCTGCTTTTTTCCACCACGCCGACCGCGAAGCCGGCCAGGTCGTACTCGCCGTCGGCGTACATGCCCGGCATTTCCGCGGTCTCGCCGCCGATCAGCGCGCAGCCGGCCAGTTCGCAGCCCTTCGCAATGCCGGCGATGACGGCTTCGGCGGTATCCAGCGAAAGCTTGCCGGTGGCGAAATAGTCGAGAAAGAAGATCGGTTCGGCGCCGGCGACGAGGATGTCGTTCACGCTCATGGCGACGAGGTCGATGCCGATGGTGTCGTGGCGGCCGAGGGTGAAGGCCAGCTTGAGCTTGGTGCCGACGCCGTCGGTGCCGGAAACCAGCACGGGTTCGCTGTACTTCCTGGAAATCTCGATCAGCGCGCCGAAGCCGCCGATGCCGGCGAGCACCTCGGGGCGCAGGGTGCGCCGGGCATGCGGCTTGATGCGTTCGACCAGCGCATCACCGGCGTCGATGTCGACGCCGGCATCTTTGTAGGAAATGGAAGACACGCCCCGCTCCGGATACGTAAAGTGCGCTATTTTAGCGCCTATGCCCATGAATCGCCCGCTCGCCGCCCCCTGGTCCGTGCTGGCCCTGCTGCTCCTCGCGGGCTGGCTGGTCTACCTGCTGGGGCCCATTCTCACGCCCTTTCTCGCCGGCGCGCTGCTCGCCTACATCTTCGATCCGCTGGTCGACCGCCTGCAGGCGCGCGGCATGTCGCGCACCGCCGGCACGGTGCTGGTCATCGCCTTGGCGGGACTCGCGGTGTTCGCCCTCCTGCTGGTGGCGCTGCCGCTGTTCCAGGGGCAGATCGCCGAGCTGTCGCAGCGCGTACCGGCCGTGCTCGACCTGTTGCAGTCGCGGCTCCTGCCCTGGCTGGCCGCCGACTTCGGCATCAACGTCGATTTCGACCTGGCCGCCCTCCGGGCCTGGCTCACCGCGAAGGCCGCGCAGAGCGGCACCGACTGGCTGCCGACGCTGCAGACCGGCGCGCTCGCCCTCGTCGGCGCGCTGGCCAACCTGCTGCTGATCCCGGTGGTGATGTTCTATCTGCTGAAGGACTGGGATCTCATGGTCGCGCGCATCGCCCGGCTGACGCCGCGCGACTGGAGCGCCACCGTGACGCGCGTCGCGCGGGCGATGGACGCGGTGGTCGGCGAATTCCTGCGCGGCCAGCTGGCGGTGATGGCGACGCTGTCGCTGTATTACGTCGTTGCGCTGTGGGCGGCGGGACTGGACTATGCCCTGCCCATCGGCCTGCTCACCGGGGTGCTGTCCTTCGTGCCCTTTCTCGGCTTCGGCCTGGGCATGATCCTCGCCCTCCTCGTGGCGCTGCTGCAATCCGGCGGCTGGGCCGGCGTCGCCTGGGTCGCCGGCATCTATCTCGTCGGCCAGCTGCTGGAAAGCTACGTCATCACGCCACGCCTGGTCGGCGAGCGTGTCGGCCTGCACCCGGTGGCGGTGATCTTCGCGCTCGCCGCGTTCGGCCAGCTGTTCGGCTTCGTCGGCGTGCTGCTGGCGGTACCGCTGGCGGCGGTGCTGCTGGTCGTCCTGCGCGAGCTGCGCGGCGCCTGGGAGGCGAGCGCCTTCTACCGCGGCGGCTATAATGGCGAACCCGTCCAATCCGCCGTGCCGACCATGACCACCCCGCTTTTCCAATCGCGCATCCCGTCACTGCCGCGGATCCATCGCGGCAAGGTGCGCGACATCTACGCCGTCGCCGGCGACCGGCTGCTGATCGTCACCACCGACCGCCTGTCCGCGTTCGACGTGGTCATGCCGACCCCCATCCCCGGCAAGGGCGAGGTGCTGACGAAAGTCTCGGCGTTCTGGTTCGACCGGCTGAAGTCCATCGTGCCGAGCCAGGCGCTCGACGTCGCCCCCGAATCGGTGGTCGCGGAGAACGAGCGCGACCAGGTGGCGGGGCGCGCGATCGTGGTGAAAAGACTGAAGGCCCTGCCGATCGAGGCGATCGTGCGCGGCTACCTGGCCGGTTCGGCATGGAAGGAATACCAGGCGAGCCAGTCGGTATGCGGCATTCCCCTGCCTCCGGGCCTCGTGCAGGCCGATCGCCTGCCGGAACCGATCTTCACCCCCTCGACCAAGGCGGCGGTCGGCGCGCACGACGAAAACATCAGCTTCGAGGAGGCGGCCGCACTGATCGGCACCGACCTCGCCCGCCAAGTGCGCGACGTCAGCCTCGCACTGTACGCGGCAGCGGCGGAGCATGCGCTCACTCGCGGCATCATCATCGCGGACACCAAGTTCGAGTTCGGCCTCGACGAGGCCGGCCGGCTGGTGTGGATCGACGAGGCGCTGACCCCGGATTCCTCGCGCTTCTGGCCGGCCGACCTGTACCGTCCGGGCAGCAGCCCGCCGAGCTTCGACAAGCAGTTCGTGCGCGACTGGCTGGAGGCCAGCGGCTGGAACAAGCAGCCGCCCGCTCCCGCGCTGCCGCCGGAGATCGTCGCCCGGACCAGCGAAAAATACCAGGAAGCGATGGTCCGCCTGCTGGGATAATCCAGGAAATCCGGGCTGATCACTCCACACCCTTGCCAACAGCGCCTGAATCCGCATCGTCCATCACGCACCCACGCGCTCCGGTGAGGGCGGGGCCTGGGGCGCGGGACGGGCGTTCGCGACGCACGCCGGCCGAATCCGGCCCGCAGGCGGGCCTCCGGCCACCTCACGGCAATTCGGAACCATGCTTCACGCCGGACTGCCGGCGCGCTAAAGTCGAACATCGGCGGGTCGATATTGTGGAGAGACCCCGCCTTGTCTCAATCCGAAAGGTAAACGCCGTGCCCGCCGAGCCGCTGCGCATCGTTGTCCCCGCTTCGCCGCCCATGTCGAGCCGCAGACCGCGCGCTCGCGGCGCCGCGCGCGTGGTCATCCTCGACGATCGCGCCACGGCACGCCGGCTGCTCGAAGGCCTGGCACGCTCGCTGGAACCCGGCGTCGTGGTGGAAAGCTTCAGCGACCCCCACGAGGCGCTGGCGCAGATGCAGCATGCCACGCCGGATCTCATCATCACCGACTACCGCATGCCGGGCATGGACGGCATCGAGTTCACGCGCCGCGTGCGCGCCGAGCGGATGCTGGCCGACGTGCCCGTCATCATCGTCACCGTGGTGGAGGATCGCGAAATCCGCTACCAGGCGCTGGAGAACGGCGCCACCGATTTCCTCACCCGCCCCATCGACCCGCAGGAGTGCCGCGCACGCTGCATCAACCTGCTGGCGCTGCGGCGCAACCAGAAGCTGGTCGCCGACCGCGCGCAGTGGCTGGAGGACCAGGTGATGCTGGCGACGCGCGAAGTACGCATGCGCGAACGCGAAACGCTGCTGAAACTCGCCAAGGCGGGCGAATACCGCGACGAGGACACCGGCAACCACATCCTGCGCATGGCAAAATACGCGCGCCTGATCGCCGAGGAACTGAAGCTCACCGCGATGGAATGCGACGAGATCGAAGCCGCCGCGCCCATGCACGACATCGGCAAGATCGGCATTCCCGACCACATCCTGCTCAAGCCGGGACGCCACACGCCGGAAGAGCAGGCGATCATGCGCCGGCATCCGCTGATCGGCCATGAAATTCTCGCCGACAGTCCCTCGCGCTACCTGCAGATGGGCGCGGTGATCGCGCTCGGCCATCACGAGCGCTTCGATGGCAGCGGCTATCCGCACGGCCTGGCCGGCGAGGCCATTCCGCTCCCGGCGCGCATCGTCGCGGTGGCCGACGTGTTCGACGCGCTCATGTCGAAACGTCCCTACAAGGCGGCATGGACCTTCCAGGACGCGCTGGGCTACATCCGATCCGAACGCGGCAGGCATTTCGATCCGGCCTGCGTGCGCGCCTTCGAGTTACGCATCGACGGCGTCGCCGCGATCCTGCGGGAGCTGGGCGACTCGGCCTGAGCGCTTCGCCGATGATTGCCCGCACGTTCCGCCTCGCCTTCATCGATGCCCTGCGCAAGCGCGTGCAGGCGCGGCCGGACACCGAATTCCAGCAGGCACTGCTCCGGTTTCTCATCGTCGTCGGCTTCTACCTGTATTTCGCGCTGAGCAACCTCGAGCACAGCCCGGCCATCGACGCCCAGGTACACGTGCTGGGCCTGTCGCTCTCGATCGTCTCGCTGGCGCTGCTGCTTGGCAGCATCGTCGATACCGGCACCTCGGTGGCGCGTCGCGGCATCGGCATGGCGCACGATTTCACGGTCGCCACCTACATGCTGGCGATCTCCCACGAAACCGGCGCACCCGTCGTCGCCGCCTATCTGTGGGTGACGCTCGGCAACGGTTTTCGCTACGGCATGCCCTACCTGCTGGTGTCGACGCTCGCCTCGGCGGGAGGCTTCATCGTCGTCCACCTCGTCAATCCGTTCTGGCAGGCTCATACGCCGCTGTGGTGGGGCATTTGGCTCACCCTGGTGGTGGTGCCGCTTTACGCGGCGAGCCTGCTGCGGCAGCTGCATCGCGCGGTGCGGCGCGAGAAGGAGGCGAGCCAGGCAAAGTCGAATTTTCTCGCCAACATGAGCCATGAGCTGCGCACGCCATTGAACGGGGTGATCGGCGTTGCCGACCTGCTCGACGAGACGCCGCTCGACACGCAGCAAAAGGAGTACGCGCAAATCGTTCGCGCCTCCGCCCACACGCTGCTGGAGCTCATCGACAAGGTGCTCGACATCTCGCGCATCGAAAGCGGACACCTGCATCTCGTCGAAGAGGATTTCGACCTGCACCGCACCGTCAACGGCACCGTGGCGATGATGGCGGCGCAGGCCCACGCCAAGCACCTCGCGCTCGGCGTGCACATCGCGCCGCAGACGCCCTTCCACCTGCACGGCGACGTGCGCCACCTGCGCCAGATCCTCATCAACCTTCTCGGCAACGCGATCAAGTTCACCGAACGCGGACGCGTCGACGTCTACGTGCACCCCGTCGGCGATGGCCAGCCACGGCGCCTGCGCTTCGAGATCGTCGACACCGGCATCGGCATGACGGAGGATGCGCAGGCACGCATCTTCGACAGCTTCACCCAGGCCGACCCGACCATCACCCGCCGTTTCGGCGGCACCGGGCTTGGCACCACCATCGCCAAGCAATTGGTCGAAGCCCTCGGTGGACAGATCGGCGTGCACAGCCGCGTAGGCGAAGGCACCAGCTTCTGGTTCGAGCTGCCGTTCGCCCTGCAGGCCACGCAACCGGATGGCGGCACGCCCCAGTTCGACGCACCGATGCGCGTCGCCGTGCTGGCCGGCCGCGAGCTCGCCGGGCGGCTGCAGAGCGTGATCCACACCTGGGGCGGCGAGGCGGTGCCGGCCGAGAACGCGACGCGGCTCGCCGCACAGCTCACCGCATGGAGCGGGCGCGGCCAGACGGCGGGGGCGATCGTGATCGAGCGCGGCGCCGTGCCGGGTGACGCCGCCGCCTTTCTGCGCCTGCTGCGCGACGATCCGGCACTGGCCGCGCTGCCGGCGATCCTCATCGAATCCGATGCGCACGTGCCACTCTCGCAGGACGCCTGTTTCCTGCACGAAGGCTACGCCTCGGTGCTGCGCACGCCGATCAATCCCACCCTGCTGTTCAACGCGATCCACGCCGCGGTCAGCCACGACATGCCGTCCAACGTGGTGTCGCTGGCCGAGCGCTTCCAGGCCCAGTCCGGCCTGGATACGCGGCTGTCCATCCTCGTCGCCGAGGACAACCCGGTGAACCAGCGCGTCGTGCGCGGCCTGCTCGAACACGCGGGGCATGCGGTCACCATCGCCGCCGACGGCGAAGAAGCCCTGGCGCTGCTCGAAGCCGACGAACACGCCTTCGACCTGGCGATCGTCGACATGCACATGCCGCTGCTGTCCGGGCCGGAGGTCGTGCAGCGCTGGCGCTTCATGGAAAGCGGCCACCTGCCCATCGTCATGCTCACCGCCGACGCGCGCAACGAAGCGCAGGCGGCGTGCGAGGCCGCCGGAGCGGACGCCTTCCTCACCAAGCCGGTGAACAGCCGCGAGCTCATCGACCTCATTGCGCGCTTCGCCCGCCAGCAGCGGTTGGCGGGCGCGGCGCCGGCACCGCGGCCGGTCGAGGCGAGTGAACTCGACGAGCGCGTGCTCGACGATCTGGCACAGCTCGGCGGCGCCGCCTTCGTCGAAGACCTGCTCACCAGCTTCGAGGCCGACAGCGCGCGCGCGCTGCGCGACATCGAGCGCGCGCTCGAAGCCCAGGAATACGGCCAATGGCATCACCAGCTGCACATGCTGAAGGGCGGCGCCAGCGACGTCGGCGCAACGCGCCTCGCGCAGCGCTGCGCCGAAGCGGAGCGCATCAAGCCGTTCGAGCTGACCGGCGAACTCGCGCGCGAGCGGCTGGCGCGCGTACGCGAGGCCCTGGCGCAGGCGCAGGCCGCGCTGGCCGCCTACCAGGCGACCCGCTTACACGCCAAGCACCTCTGACGCGACGCGGCCGCCGGCGCGGCTGGTCTGGCGGCTCACCAGCCGTTCCATCATGCGCAGATCCTTGGCCTCCAGTCGCAGCGCGGCATCGACCCAGATTTCCGTGATGCGCGCCAGTTCCGCGTACGAAACGGGCTGGCTGACCTCGCGCGCGGCGCGCAGCGCCAGGATGCCGTTGCGCGACTTCTCCTCGCGCCGGATCGCGTCGTGCACCGCGGCCTCGCCTTCGCCCGGCTCGGCGAGCACGTCCACGACGCCCATCTCGTGGAGCTCTTCCGCCAGGTACAGCCTGCCGCTGCGGATGATGCGTTCCGCCATGTGATGGCCGACGCGGCGGCCGAGAAAACTCATCGCACCCATGCCGGGAAAGAGGTTGAAGAGAATCTCCGGCAGACCCATCTTCGCGCCCCGTTCGGCGACCAGCACATTGGCTGCCAGCGCGCTTTCGAAGCCGCCGCCGAGCGCCTGCCCCTGCACCAGCGCGATGCTGGTCACACCGGCAAGGCCGAGTGCGGTATGCACCGCATACGAGCATTCGATGCAGGCCGTGGCATAGCGCAGCAGCGCGGCGCGGTCGCGTGCGGCGATATGGCGCATGAAAAGATCGAGATCGCCCCCCAGGCTGAACGTATCCGGCACGCTCGAGCCGAGGACGAAATATTTCACCGCCGCACGCGAGGGATCGGCATGGCCCGCGATCATGTCCTGGCCCCAGGCCAGCAGCTCCGCGAGCAGCGTCGGCGTAAAACACGGTCGCGGCGAGGCGTGCATGTAGCCCCAGGCGATCTGCGAGCGTGCGTCGAAATGCGTGGTGAGTTGGGTGTATGCGGGATGCTGCGGGGATTCAACGACCTGAAGATGCACCATGATTGCCTCCATGTAGACGGGGCGGCCGGCGACTGCCGTCCGCCATTGCACAACACGCTGCGCGCGTGCTTGAACCTAGAAACAGCAGTTGATCGCTCATTGGCCCCAGCAAAGCCACATGGATGTTGACGAAATGCTCTTCGATGATCTCCATCTGTCGGGCGAGTACGCCGCGCATCCGTGATTGCGTCCGGCGAAGCGCCGGACGGATGCGCGGCCTGGCCGGAACTCCTGGCCAGCGTACCGCCTGTCGCAAAAAACCTAAGCGTGGAATAACGCTACTTTATGACCGCTTTTCCTGGCAGGCAATGCTTCCGTTCACTCGGTGCCGACGAGCTGGTCCGAGCGCGTGAAGGTCCAGGTGCGGGTGATGGAAAGAATGTCCGCCTTCTTGCGCATGTCCTCGGGAAAGGCGGCGAACGGTGCCGCGAGTTCGACGATGCGGGTCGCGGCGGCGTCGAGGATCTTCGATCCGGAAGGCCGGTCGATTTCGATCGCCTCGATGCGCCCGTCGGCGTAGATCGACACGGTGAGCTTGAGGCTGCCGTAGATGCCCTGGCGGCGCGCCGCCTCCGGATAGTTGAGGTTGCCGACGCGCTCGATCTTGGCGACCCAGTCTTCGACGTAGCGCGCGAAGGCGTACTCGCGCACGTTGGCGCCGACGAAGGCACGCTTGGGGCGTTTCTGGTACTCGTCCCACTGCTGCGAGATGCGCGCCTGCAGCTGCGCCATCTCGCGCGCCTGGGCGGTCAGCTGGCTGCTGTCGACGAAGGTCCGTTCGGTCGGCTGCGGCGCCGGTTGCGGCGGGCTCTGCAGCGCCGCGTCCGGCTGCAGCTGACTCAGCAGGGCGCGCGCCTGCTGTTCGAGTTCCGCAACGCGCGCCTGCAACGCGGCATCGCCGGCGCCGGTTTCGCTGCGCGGACTGACCGGCAGCGGACTCTTCGCGCGGCGGTCTTCATCGGTATTGCCGCCCCCCGCCAGGCTGACCTGCGCCAGGGCGTCGGGATGGAGCGGGGCCTCGGCGCTGCGCGCATTGACGAGCACCACCTCCATCGGCAGGCTGGCATCCTCGAACAGGCGTGGATTGATCTGCACGAACTGCGTCGACAGCACCATGCCGTGCACCGCCGCCGAAAGCAGCAGGGCGAGCGCCATGCGCGTCCCCTGCGGGGACGGCTCGGCGAGCGGGGCGGGGGGGGCAGCGACCATGGCGGCGACGGCGGAAAGACGATCCGATTCTACGAAACGACGGCGACGCTGTCAGGCGGCGCCACGGTCTCGACGAATTCGGCGCGGAACTCGATCTCGAGCAGGTCGATGCCGGAAATCGCCAGGCGCACCCGTGAACCCGGCGCGACGCCCGCCACCGAAGGCGCGCGCGTCACCAGCGGCAGGCTGTCGAAGCGCACCAGATCCTCGCGGATGACGCTCGCCGTCACTTCGCGTACGTCTTCCTGCAGCAGCCAGCGCAGCATCCAGTAGCGCTCCAGGCGGCGCTGGAACTCGTGATAGGCGTCATAGGCCAGCTCGAAGTCGCGCAGCGCGGCGAACAGTTGCTCGCTGCGCGGTGGATACACCGGGGACGTACCCTGCACCAGGCTGATCAGCTGGCGCTGGTTCACCAGGTCGACGTAGCGGCGCAGCGGCGAGGTCGCCCAGGCATACTGGTCGACGCCCAGCCCCTGGTGCGGGTCGGGCGCGGTGGTCATGCGCGTCTTGCCGTTGGCCTGCGCGCGATAGATCGCCGGCACGCGGCGCTCGGCCAGCCAGGCGCCCCAGTGGGTGTTCGCGAAAATCATCAGTTCCGACACCAGCCTGTCGATCGGGCTGCCGCGCTTGCGCGGCTCGATGCGGATGCGCTCGCCATCGAGCTTGAAGGCATAGTCGACGCGGTCGACCGTGTCGGTCTTGCCGCGTCCGGCCTCCAGCGCCGCGGCGAAGCCGTGCAGCCATTCCAGTTCGCGGCGCCACGGATAGTCGGGAAAATCCGGATTGCCCAGCGTCGCGGCGTTGAATTCCGTTTCGAGCCTCGCATGGCGCAGATTCTCGGCGATATGCACGCTTTCCACCGTGGTCCGGGTAGCGAGCACGCGCAGGTCGGGCGCCACGTCAACGTACAGCGACAGGACCGGACAATCATGCGCCTCGCCCAGCGTATAGTGGTCGATCAGCGCCTCCGGCAGCATGGTGATCTTGGTGCCGGGGTAGTACACGGTGGAGAGGCGCTCGCGCGCCACGCGGTCGAGCTCGGAACCGGGTGCGATGCCCAGCGCGGGCGCGGCGATGTGGATGCCCACGCACACCGTGCCGTCGTCGCGCCATTGCACCGACAGCGCATCGTCGATCTCGGTGGTGTCCTCGTCGTCCACGGAGAACGCGCGCACCGCGCTGCGCGGCAATTCGGGCGGATCGACCGGCTCGGCGACCGAGGCGAAGCCGGTGCCGTGCGGGAACCATTCGAGCAGGAAGCTCATGAGATGGAACTCCAGCGTCGACGGAATCGCGCCACAACGCTCGATCAGGCGTGCCTGCGACAGGCCGGTGGCCGTCGCCGCCGCCTCCAGCGCCTTGTATTCCAGCGTGTTCCGATCCGGCACGATGAGGATGCGCGGGATCAGCGCGGCATAGTCCGGCGGCAGGCGGAAGGCGGCGAGTTCGGCGGCCAGGTGCGCCTGTCTTTCCGCGGCGAGGCGCTTTTTTTCCAGGCCGGCCTTGGCCGCTGCCAGGGTCTCGGGGGGGGCGGGACGGTAACGCCCCTTGCCCCGCTTGTGAAAATGGATCGGCGAAGCGTGCAGCGTCATGAGCAGTGCGAGCGCTTCCGCCGGCCGCGGCGCGTGGCCGTAATACTCGCGTGCCAGGTCGACGAACCCGAATTCCTCGCTGCCCGCCGCTTCCCAGAGGAAATCCGCGTCGAGCTCGGTCGCCAGCGCCTCGGCTTCGTTCATCGCCTCCGTGGAGGCGGGTGCCGCGAAGCGCAGCAGAATGTTCGCCGCCTTGACCTTGCTGCGCTTGCCGGAGGCGCTCTCGACCTGCGCGCTCGCCTCGGTTTCGGACAGAATGGATCCGGCCTTGAAGTGGCCGTCCTCTTCGAAAATGACGTACATCAGAAATCCAGGATGGTTTGGAAATGGCGCTCGAATCCGCAGAAGCCGTGGTCACCGCCTTCCTCGATGAGGTGGCGCGCACCCGCGTAATAGGCGACGGCAGCGCGATGGTCGAGTACCTCGTCGCCGGTCTGGACGAGCAGCAGATAGCGCTCCGGACGCGTGATCGCCGGTACGTCGAGCGCGGCCAGCTCGGCCAGGTGGGCCGCGGTGAACGTCCATTGCTCGCCGGTGTGCCAGTTGCGCTGCGACCCGAGGGCGTCGCGCAACAGATGCTGGGCGTGCACCGCGGGGTTCACCAGCACCGCTTTCCAGCCGTGTTTTTCGGCCAGGTGCGTGGCGTAGAAGCCGCCCAGCGAGCTGCCGACGAGGGTGACCGGCGCGGCCGGGCGGGGTGTCAGCGCCGCCTCGATCGCGGCGATGGCTTCGCGCGGCGCGTTGGGCAGGGCCGGACAGCAATAGCCGCGCCCCCGCGTCGCCAGATAATCGCCGAGCTGGCGGGCCTTGCCGGAGGCGGGCGAGGAGTTGAAGCCGTGCAGGTAGACGATCATTTTGGAATTCTACCGGCGCGCGCCGGATTCGGGAAACGCCCCTGCGCCGCGCCCGGTTCGGGTGGTGGACATGCCCGCCGCGGCATGCGATATTGGCGTCCGTTTATCCTTTTCCATGGCGCTGCCGATCATGTACGACTGGAACACGAAATACCCCCGCCGTTTCGACCTCGACGCGAATGACGACTATCTGCGGTGGCGCGACGAAAAGCTTGCCGCCTATCCGCGCGGCATCGGCGAGCTGGTGGTCGAGCTCGGCGACATGAGCGTCCTCACGCCGGCGGAAAAGGCGGCGATCATGGAGCGCGTGGAACGCGCCAACCTGTGCGTGGTCACCGCCGGCGCGGCGCCGCTGGAGATGGACTCCCTGCTCGCGCTCGGTCGCCAGCTCGGCGTGTCGCACACCGACAAGTCGGCGCGCCACGCGCAGTCCGACGAGCTCACCGACTCGGGCATCCTCAACCGCGCCATCCCGTTTTCCACCCGCCACGTCAACTGGCACACCGACGCCACCTACTACGGCTCGCACCGCACCATCGAGGCGCTGTTCCTGCTGTGCAAGCGCCCCGCGCTCCAGGGCGGCAGCAACAAGGTGCTCGACAACGAGATGCTCTACATCCACCTGCGCGACCGCGATCCGGACGCGCTGCGCGTGCTGATGCGCGAGGACTGCTTCAACTATCGCGACCCGGCAAGCGGCGAAATCCACCCCGAACGCGGCGGCAAGGTGTTCTGGACCAACGCCGACGGCCACCTGTGCCACCGCTTTTCCTTCCGCAAGACCGACATGGCGTGGAGCGCCGACACCGACGTGGCCGCCGCGCGCGCGGTCCTGGAAGCGAGCATTGCCGCGGAGGCGGCGCACGTCATCGAGGGCCGGCTGGAATCCGGCATGGGCCTGGTGTCGAACAACGTGCTGCACACGCGCGAGAAGCTGGTGGACAGCGACGATCCGGCGCAGAAACGGCTGCTGTTCCGCGCCCGCTTCTACGATCGCGTGAATCCGGCCTGACGCGCGCGGCCGTCCGGTCCTTTCACACGACGGCCAGGCAGCCGTCGGCACGCAGCACCGCGGCGCGGATCGCCTTGCCCGGATACAGCGCCGCAAGCAGGCGGCGGTAGCCCTCGAGCTGGGCACGATGCCGCTCCGCCAGCGCGGTCGCCGACAGCGCGAGGGCGTCGTCGCCGGTCTTGTAGTCGATCACCCACACCGCATCGGCGAATTCGACCACCCGGTCGGGGCGCTGCATCTGGCCGTCGGCATCGAGCAGCACCCGCTCGCTGTGCGCGCGCACGTAGTGCGTAGGATCGAAAAAGCGCGCCAGCTCGGCACGTGCCAGCAAGGCGCGTGCCGCGTGTTCGAGCGCCGCGCGTTCGTCCTGCAGTTTCAGGCGCGCGGCGAGCGCGGCGAGGTCGCGGCGCGCGCCGGGCGGGGCGAAACGCTCCAGGCAGGCATGAAAAAACTCGCCGCGGGCGGCGGCCGCGCGCGGCACGGGAAGCGTCACGCGCTGACCGACGGGCGGCGCGCTGATGACGGGCGGCGTCACCGCCGCCGCCGCATCCACGGGCGCGGCAGGCGGCAGGGCGGTGGGAGCGCATGCCGCCTGCCAGGCGCCGTCGACGCGCTGCAGCCATGCGTTGCGGGTGGCGTCGCCACTGACGATCAGCCCCTGCTTGGCGCGGGTCAGCGCGACGTAGAGCAGGTTGTCGTTCTCGCGCGCGGCCAGCGCGGCCTCGTCGGCGAACCAGTGCGCGCGGCCGGTACCGCGCTCCGCCATCCGGCCGAACAGGGAAAAATGCGCCGGCCGCGCCGCCTGCGGCGGCCATGGCGCAAGCACCGCATGGGTTTCGCCCTTGCCATGGTCGGTACCGCCGAGCAGCCACACGACGGGCGCCTCCAGGCCCTTGGCGCCATGGATGGTGAGGAGCCGCACCGCATACGCGTTGTCCGCCGCGACGCCCTCGCCGGGCGCGGCATCGTCGTCGTCGACGAGATCGCGGAGTGCGCGGATGAAACCGGTCAGCGTCGGATAACGCCCGGCGCCCTGGGCGAGCGCGAGTTCGATGAAGGCGCGCAGGTTGGCGGCGACCTGCGGCCGCATCGGCGGCGGCACCGCCGCTGCGTAGCGCGCTTCGACATCGCCCTCGTCATAGATGCGGTCGAGCAGGTCGTGCACCGGCAGCGTGCCGCACAGCGCGCGCCAGCGGACGAGGAGCGTTGCCGCGCGCGCCAGTGCCGGCGGGCACGCAGGCCGCGCGGCGAGCGCCTGCAGACGTTCCCAGCCGCAGCCGTCGCGCGCCGCGAACACCCGCAGCAGCGCGTCGTCGTCGCAGCCGAACAGCGGGCTCCTCAGCGCATGCGCAAGCCTCAGATCCGCATGCGGCAGCAGCAGGGTTTCCAGCACGGCGGCCAGGTCCCGCGCCTCCAGCGCGTGCAGCAGCCCGCCCCGCCGTGAAGTGATGAAAGGAATGCCGGCCTGTTCCAGGGCGCGCTCGTAGCGCTGCAGATGGGTGCGGCGCCGCACCAGCGCCAGCACGTCGCCGGGACGCGCCGCACGCAGGCCATCGCCGTCCGCCACCCCCCAGCGCCCGAGCACCTCGTCGCGCAGGATCCGTGCGAATGTCTTCGCCTCGGCCTGCACCACGCGCTCCTCGTCCTCCGGCAGGGGCGTCGTCAGCGGATTGCGCAGGCCGGGCGCCGTCCCGGCGGCATGCGTCTCCGCCACGACCGGGATGCACAGCGCCGCGCCGGCGCGATCGGCGTTCGCCGGCGCCCATTCGTGCGCGCTGAAGCCTTCGCGGTGGGCGAACACCGGGTTGATCGCCTGCACCAGCGCGGGGGCCATACGGCGCGTCATGTCGGTGCAGAAGCGGCGCGCGCCGAACTGCGCGCGCAGGAAATCCGCGGCCACGTCGAACACGCGCGCCTCGCCACGGCGAAAACGGTAGATCGCCTGCTTGGGATCGCCCACCATGAAGACCGTGATGCCGCGCTCCGACTGGCGCGCCTCGGCCAGCCACGCCGACAGCGCATGCCACTGCAGGGGATTGGTATCCTGGAACTCGTCGAGCAGCAGGTGCCGATAGCGGGCATCGAGTTTCAGCGCCAGCATCGGCGCGTGTACCGGATCGCGCAGCAGTCGCGCCGCGAGCCATTCGGCATCGGTGAAATCGAGCAGCCCCTGCTGCATCTTCGCCGCCTGGTAGGCTTCCACATAGACATGTCCGAGCAGCAGTCCGTTCCGGTTCAGGTCCCAGATGCGCCGATCGGTTTCGTGCGCGGCGATGTCCGCCAGCGTGTCCTCGACAGCGGTATACGTGTCCAGCCAGGAAGCGGCGCCGCTGCCGAGCGCGGCGAGTACGCCCTTGGTCGCCTTGCGCTCCAGGCGTCCGCCGTCGGCCTTGAGAATGCAGCGGCGCACCGCATCCAGGTCCCGCTCCGCCAGCGCCCGGCGCACGGCCGCGGCCTTCCTGCATTCCGCGGCGCTGCCGTGTTCGAGCGCCGCGGCGACCCCTTCGAGGCGCTCGCGGTGGGCCGCATCGGTCCAGAACGCGGCGCCGACGTCCGTGTCCAGCGCGGCATGCAGCAGCGGCCGCAGACACTCGAGCGCATGCGCCACGGCATCGGGCGTACCGTCCGTGTAGGCCCACCATTCGGCACGCGCATCGAGGAAGCGGCGCAGCAGCCGGCGCAGGTTGTGGTCGCCGATCTCGCCGAGCAGGCTGCGCAGGGCGATCCCCTCCGCGCTGTCGGGCGCGGCCGCCCAGCGCGCGAAGAGGCGCTCGCATACCTCGTCCTGCAATTGCCCCTGGCGCTCGAGCAGGGTCACGCCCCAGGGCAGACCGGCGTCCAGCGGCGCATGCCGCACGAGATCGAGAAACCAGCCGTGGAACGTGGTCACCGTCGGCCCGGGCTGTGCGGTCAGCACCGCTTCGAGCAGGCCGCGCGCGCGCGGCAGCAGGGCACCGATATCCGGCTCGGCCACGTGGCGCTCGCGCAGGAAGCCACGCACCGTCGCCTCGTCCGCCTGCGCCAGCAGCCGCAACCAGTCGTGCAGGCGATCGGTCATCTCCTGCGCCGCCTTGCGCGTGAACGTGATCGCCAGCAGTTCCGCCGGCGCCGCCCCCGCGAGCAGCAGACGCAGCATGCGCGACACCAGGAGCCAGGTCTTGCCGCTGCCCGCGCAGGCCTCGACCACGACGGAGGCGGCCGGGTCGAGCGCCGCGGCAGGGTCTAGAGATTCACTCGAAAACGCCATATCCCCTCAAAAACAAAAATGGGGTCAGACTCGATTTTCCGACCCGATTTCGCGTTTCCATCACGGCACGCTACCGGCCCGCTTCGGTCCCCTCGTTCTGCGCAACAATGCGCTCGGCGAACTGCGGCCAGTCGACCACACCCGGCAGTTTCAGGCCGGTGGCGAAGGCAGCGGCATCCGCATCGGTCTCGAAGCGGCCCACGCTTTGTGCCCGTTGCACGATCTGGATGATTTCATCGTGATTGGCAACGACAAATTCGAGTGCATGATCGCCGACGGATTTGCCTTCCGTGTCCTCGATGTGGCGGATGGTCACCACGTAGGCAGGCGTTTCATGGAAATCTCCCGCAGATCATGGGTCGTTTGAGCGCTGGGTGGCTGTGCTTCTCCACGTTTTCTACCTGGATGCGCGGCCTCGCGCGCGCAGCGCGTCCAGGCTCCACGGACCGGCGCCGGCAACACTGAAATAGAGGAAGAGAAAGCAGAACAGCACCGCCGATTCGCCGCCATTCATCAGTGGCAGCAGCGGCGTCCGCGGGGCGTGGGCAATGAAATATGCAAACGCCATCTGGCCCGACAGCACGAACGCCACCGGTCGGGTGAACAGGCCGAGCAGCAGCAATGTGCCACCCACCAGCTCCAGCCAGCCGGCTATACCCGGCAGCGACATGGACGAGATGCCCGACATGCCCTCAATGAACGGAATGCCCAGGTGCTTGGCCGTACCGTGCAGCACGAACAGGTAGGCCGCGGCGATGCGCACGAGGGAACGCACATGCGGCGTCAAATTCTGCAAAAAAATGGACATTGGCATGTGATGAGTCTCCTGATGAAAAACCCGAAACCGGACATGCGGACCACGGCGTGCGCACGCGATAGGCCTGCGCCGCCACCGTCTTGTCCCGCGACGATATCCCATTATGTGCCGCATATGTGCAGCAAATTGCAAGATCTGCCGCGCCGATCTCCGGCTTGCCGCCTTATGGGTGAAATCCGGGCATGCGTGCCGCTGCAGGTCACCCGGGTGCGCCAGCGGCTTCCTGCCGGACAAGGAGGCGCGCACCCACTGGCGCGTGGTCGCCGATCAACGCACGGCAAGTTCCTAAAGCTCGGCCATTGGATGGCCGACGTCGAGCACGAGGTGCTGGCCGACATCGACTTTCCCAAGGCGCACTGGCAGCGGATCCACAGCACCAAGCCGCTGGAGCGGCTGAACGCTGCAGAATCGAGCGGTGCACGAACGTGGCGGGCATCTTCCCGAATGACCGTGCGATCACGCCGCTGATCGGCGTCATACTGACGGATCAGAGTAACGAGTGGGTGCTGCAACGCCGCGACATGCAGCTTGAAGGTTTGCAGACCCTCAGCTAGAAGCCTGCGCAAGTTTTCCAGAAATGACGTGCCTGCTGCGTAATGGCCGTCTCTGACAAAATCAATACTCCAGCTTGCGGGGCAATTCCTTGGCGTGGGCGATCCATTTCGTTACTTCCGCCTCGGAAGGTACTCGCCGAGTCAGCTTTTTTTGCTCATTTACCTCAGCCAAGGCCTTCGTGAGATTGGCGGCGTTGCGCTGGGCCAATTCCGGCACGGTGTCCACACCCGCCGCCTCCAGTAATTCCGAGTACTCGGAGCCCACACCGTTGATGCGGTAAAGGTCCACCATATTGGCAAACTTGAGAATCTGCTTTTCGGATATAGCCGTCTTTTCGGCCAACTCCTTGCGCTGTTTGGGTGTGCAGGTGTTCTCCAGAAGGCTGTCCGTATCCTTGATGCCGGCATTACGCATCTTCTCGCCAAGCACCGGGCCAATTCCTTCGATATCTTCAATCTTATAGTTCGCCATAGCGCACTCTCCTTGAGAATAAATAGTCAATCGAAATAGGTAATGAGGCTCATGATGCAGTTTGAATTCCTGCAGCAAGATTCACAAACTGGGTGAGTCAGGCGAATACGGAAAACAACAAAATTCCACAAAAATATTTAAATTAATTCAACAGGAATATTGCCATCGTCGTCTGCAAGTTTTTGCAAAACGGTCTTGTGCAGCCACATATCCGTTTTTGCCTAATTTCCTTTTTTCTCCAGGACAGCAAAAACTCACACATCGAGATTCCGCACCCCCAGCGCATTGCTCTCGATGAAATTCCGCCGCGGCTCGACGTCGTCGCCCATCAGCGTGGTGAAGATTTGGTCGGCGGATATGGCATCCTCGATCTGTACCTTCATCAGGCGGCGCACCTTCGGGTCCATGGTGGTTTCCCACAGCTGTTCCGGGTTCATTTCGCCCAGGCCCTTGTAGCGCTGGATGCTCATGCCGCGCCTGACCTCGCCGAGGAACCAGTCCATCGCCTCGCGGAAGCTTGCCACCGGGCTCTCCTTCTCGCCGCGGCGGGTGTGGGCACCCGGACCGATCAGGTCGCGCAGCAGGTCGCCGACCTTGACGAACTGGGCATAGTCACCCGATTCGAGCAGGTCGGGCTCGAGGAAGCTGAGATGCACGTTGCCGTGGGCGTGGCGCGTGATGCGCAGCCGGTGGCTGTCGGTCTCGGCGAGATACTCGGCGGCGACCTCGAAGCGCTGCGCGTCGAGGGCGGCGCCCAGGCTTGCCTCGGCGAGCATGGCGGCGGCACTGTCGGCGAGCGACAGGCGGGGGATGCGCATCAGTGCGCGCAGCACTTCCTCGGGCAGCAGGCGCGCCAGCCGTTCGCTCACCGCCTCGGCGAGAAAATACTCGTGCGCCAGGCTTTGCAGTGCGTCACCTGAAATCGGCATGGCGCCCGTCATGGGCGTGAGTTCCGCGTCCTTCATGGCTTCGGCCATGAGGTGCGCTTTCAGCGCGTGCTCGTCCTTGAGATAGCGCTCGGAGCGCCCGTGCTTGACCTTGTACAGCGGCGGCTGGGCAATGTAGATGTGCCCGCGCTCGACGAGCTCCGGCATCTGCCGATAGAAGAAGGTCAACAGCAGGGTGCGGATGTGCGCGCCGTCGACGTCGGCATCGGTCATGATGATGATGCGGTGGTAGCGCAGCTTGTCCGGATTGTAGTCATCCTTGCCGATGCCGGTGCCGAGCGCGGTGATCAGCGTGGCGATTTCCTGGCTGGCGATGACCTTGTCGAAACGGGCCCGCTCGACGTTGAGGATCTTGCCCTTCAGCGGCAGGATCGCCTGGAACTTGCGGTCGCGGCCCTGCTTGGCGGAACCGCCTGCGGAATCGCCCTCGACGAGATAGAGCTCGGACAGGGCGGGATCCTTTTCCTGGCAGTCGGCGAGCTTGCCGGGCAGGCCCAGGCCGTCCATCACGCCCTTGCGGCGGGTGATCTCCCTGGCCTTGCGCGCGGCCTCGCGGGCGCGCGCCGCCTCGACGATCTTGCCGCAGATGAGCTTGGCATCATTGGGATTTTCCAGCAGGAATTCCGCGAGCTTCTGGCCGACGATTTCCTGCACGACGGGCTGCACTTCGGACGAGACCAGCTTGTCCTTGGTCTGGCTGGAGAACTTCGGCTCGGGTACCTTCACCGACAGCACGCAGGTGAGTCCCTCGCGCATGTCGTCGCCGCCGGTCTCCACCTTGGCCTTCCGGGCGAACTCGTTTTCCTCGATGTACTTGTTGAGCACGCGCGTCATCGCCATCCGGAGGCCGGTGAGATGGGTACCGCCGTCGCGCTGCGGAATGTTGTTGGTGAAGCACTGCACCGCTTCGGAATAGCTGTCGTTCCACTGCATGGCGACTTCCACCGTCATGCCGTCCTTCTCGCCGACGGCATGGAAAGCTTTCGGATGCAGCACCGTCTTGACGCGGTTCATGTACTCGACGAAACCCCTGACCCCCCCGGAGTAGGCGAAATTCTCGCTCTTGCCGTCGCGCTGATCGATGAGCTCGATCTTCACGCCGTTGTTGAGGAAGCTCAGTTCGCGCATGCGCTTGGCAAGAATGTCGAAATGGAATTCGATGTTGTCGAAGATCGCCACGTCGGGAAGGAAATGCACTTCGGTACCCCGGTTCTTCGTCGTCCCGACCACGTGCATCGGCGAAATCTCGATGCCGTTGTGCGTTTCGATGGCGCGGTCGAGCACCTTGCCGCGATGGAAGGTCAGCTCGTGCTTCTTGCCGTCGCGCCGCACGGTCAGCTTGAGCCACTCCGACAGCGCGTTTACGCAGGACACGCCGACGCCATGCAGGCCACCCGATACCTTGTAGCTGTTCTGGTTGAACTTGCCTCCCGCATGCAGCACGGTCATGACGATTTCCGCGGCACTGCGCTTCGGCTCATGCTTGTCGTCCAGCTTCACGCCGACGGGAATGCCGCGGCCATTGTCGGAAACCGAGATCGAGTTGTCGGGATGGATGACGACCTTGATATCGTCGCAATGGCCGGCAAGCGCTTCGTCGATGGCGTTGTCGAGCACCTCGAACACCATGTGGTGCAGGCCGGTGCCGTCGGACGTGTCGCCGATGTACATGCCGGGCCGCTTGCGCACCGCTTCGAGGCCTTCGAGCTGCTGAATGCTGGTTTCGTCGTAGCCGCCGTCGGCGGAACCGGAGAGTGCGTGGTCGGGTTTCTTGCTCATGCTGTGGCGCCCTGAAGGCGCGTTCCTGATTCAGTTTGCGCGATTGTGTCGGAGCGACACGAAATACGCGCATCCACCGCGGAGTGCGGGAAGAGGACAATCCTCATGGCGCGGGACGGAGTCGCGGACGCCACGAACGTCAAATGCGCATCGGCATCACCACGTACTTGAAGCCGGGTTCGCTGGCACTGGTAATGAGCATGCTGCTGTTGGCGTCTCCCAGGGACAGCGCCACGGTCTCGCCAGCGACCGCGCCCATGCCTTCGAGCAGATAATTGACGTTGAAGCCGACGTCGAGCGGCTCGCCATGATAGTCGACCTCGATTTCGTCGGCGGCTTCTTCCTGCTCGTTGTTGTTGCAGACGATGCCGAGCGTGTTTTCACTCATCACCAGCCGCACGCCGCGGAATTTCTCGTTGGACAGGATGGCGGCACGCTGCAGCGCCTGCATCAGGCTTTGCCGGTTGGCTTCGAGCCGGCGCGGCTGATCGGCAGGAATGACGCGCTGATAGTCGGGAAATTTGCCGTCGACGACCTTGGACACCAGCTCGGTGTGCGGCAGCGTGAAGGTCACCTGGTTCGCACCGATGCGCAGCTCGACCGCATCGTCGACGTCGCCGAGGAGCTTGTTGAGTTCGAGCACGGTCTTGCGCGGGATGATGACCTCGCGCGGTTCGCTCTCTTCGTCGAGCGCGGCTTCGGCATAGCTCAGCCGGTGGCCGTCGGTGGCGACGGCGCGCAGCTGCGCGCCGTCGAGCACCAGCAGCATGCCGTTCAGGTAATAGCGGATGTCCTGGCTCGCCATGGCGAACTGCACCAGGTGCAGCAGGCGGCGCAGGGTTTTCTGCGGAAGCTTCAACGCCGGACCCAGGCCGGCCCCGGTTTCGACACGCGGATAGTCGGCGGCGGGAAGCGTCTGCAGGGTGAAGCGCGATTTGCCCGCGCTCAGCACGACCTGGCTGTCCTTGCTGTCGAGCTTGACGCGCACGCCTTCGGGCAGGGCGCGCGCGATATCGAAGAGTTTGCGCGCGCCCAGGGTGATGGCGAAATCCTCGCCGTCCCCGGCCTCGAGTTGCGTGCTGACCTGCAGTTCGAGATCGGTTGCAAGAAAGCTCAGTTTTCCGGCTTTGCGCTCCAGCAGGATATTGGACAGGATGGGCAGGGTCTGGCGCCGTTCGACGACGCCCACGACGCTCGAGATGGCTGCCAGCAGTGCGTTGCGTTCGCTTTGTACCAATAGCATTGATCTATACCTGGAAGTCGTAATAAAGGGCCTTCGTTGCGGTGGACTGTCTCGTTTTCATAGACGTGTCATGGACTTGCGCGATTTTGATGCTGTGGATAAGGGCGGAGCAAGGCGGGATGGCCGTGGATGAATCCAGCTGCAGCCAGAAGTGCGGGTGACTTGTCCACATTTCATCCTCAGCCTGTCAAGGTCTGCAGCAGCACCAGGTAGTCGCGCCCGATGTCGGCCTCCGTCTCGCGCAGCTCGGCAACCTTGCGGCAGGCGTGGATGACGGTGGTGTGGTCGCGTCCGCCGAAGGATTCGCCGATCTCCGGGAGACTCAGGTTGGTGAGTTCCTTGGCGAGCGCCATGGCGATCTGGCGCGGGCGTGCGAGATTGCGGGTGCGCTTCTTGGAATACATGTCGGCGACCTTGATCTTGTAGAAGTCGGCGACGGTCTTCTGGATGTTCTCGATGGAGACGATGCGCGAAGTCGAGGCGATGAGGTCGCGCAGGGCTTCTTTCACCAGTTCGAGTGTGATCGGTTTTTCGTGGAAGCGCGAGAAGGCGATCACGCGCTTCAGCGCGCCTTCGAGCTCGCGCACGTTCGAGCGGACCTGCTTGGCAATGAAGAACGCGACGTTCTCGTCCAGGCGGATGGTTTCCGCCTGTGCCTTGGCGAGCAGGATGGCGACGCGCATTTCGAGCTCGGGGGGTTCGACGGCCACGGTCAGGCCCCAGGCGAAGCGCGATTTCAGCCGGTCGTCGAGACCGGTGATCTCCTTGGGAAAGGTGTCGCAGGTGATGACGATCTGTTTCTTGTTCTCGATCAGCGAATTGAAGACGTAGAAGAATTCTTCCTGGGTACGGTCCTTCTTGGCGAGAAACTGGATGTCGTCGATGAGCAGGAGGTCGAGCGACATGTAGCGCCGCTTGAGATCGTCGAACTGCTTGTTGAGATAGGCCTTGACGACGTCGTCGACGTAGTCGTTGGCGTGGATGTAGTTGATGTGGGCGGCGGGATTGTGCTTGAGCACGCTGTTGCCGATGGCCTGCAGAAGATGGGTCTTGCCCAGCCCGACGCCGCCGTAGATGAACAGGGGATTGTAGGCATGGCCCGGATTCTCGGCGATTTGCAGCGCCGCGGCGCGCGCCAGCTGGTTGGCGCGCCCGGAGACGAACGTGTCGAAGGTGAAGCCCGGATTGATGCGAAGGCTGGGTTGGGCCGGGGCGGCTTGGACCGGCGCGGCCGCGATCGGCGCCGCGTGGGTGCGTGGGCGGGCGGGTTTCCTGCCCAGCGCGTAGGTGATGGCCACCGGACGGGAAAAGTACTCCTGCGCCCAGCCGTCGATGTGTTCGGAAAACTTCTCCCGGACCCAGTCCATGACGAAGTGGTTGGGCGCGAGGATGCGAACTTCCTCGCCGGCGTCCTCGAAGACCAGGGGCTTGATCCAGGTGCTGAACTGTTGCTGGGTCAGGCTGGCGCGGAAGCGCTCTTGGCAGAGATCCCAGAAAGCATTCATGATGTGGAGGGGCGGCGGGCTGACGACACGAACGGCAAACTATTATTATAGCGCGCATCGCATGGTTTATCCACAGGCCGGCCGCCGTGCCCGCTTGACAGCAAGACGGCGCCGCAGGTCTAATAAACGGTTTTTCAGCGAATTTTTTGTTCGCGGCGGGCGTTCGTTTTGTCCGTCGCAGGCCCCAGGGGATCATCATGAAACGCACCTATCAGCCTTCCACCATCCGCCGCAAGCGCACCCACGGTTTCCGGGCGCGCATGAAGACCAAGGCGGGGCGTGCAGTGATCAACGCACGCCGCGCCAAGGGCCGCGCCCGTCTCGCGGTCTGAGCGAGCGCCTGCACACGCCGGCCGCCGGCGTGCGCCTGCGTGATGCGCGCCTGACGCGCGCCAGCGAATTCGCGCGGGTGTTCGCCGAGAATCAGCGCGCCCGCACCGACAGCCTGCTCGTTCTCGCGCGTCCCAACGGGCTTGGGTACGCGCGTCTCGGTATGGTGATCGGCAAGCGCATGCTTCCGCGTGCGGTGGACCGCAACCGGGTGAAGCGCTGTGTGCGCGAAACCTTTCGCCTGCTGTTGCCGCAACTGCCGGCGTGCGATTTCGTGGTACGCCTGATCGCGCGCCCACAACCCGGCGAGGAAGCGCGTGAGCTGGGCCGCACCTTCGAGCGGGCCGGCCGCCGCGCGTTGGCGAAGTGGCCGGCACCTCCTTCCAACTGAACCCGACTCGAGTGATGGACAACCAGCGGCTGATTCTCTTCATCGTCCTTTCCTTTTCGCTGCTGCTTTTGTGGGAAGCCTGGCAGGACAAGCATGCCCCGGCGCCGCCGGCGCCCGCGGTGAGCGCGACGGGGGAGGCGTCCGTACCCGTGCCGACAGCCGCGCCGCGCACGGCGTCGAGCGCGCCGTCGACCGAGCTGGCGCGCGGTGCGCGCGTGGAAATCCAGACCGATGTGCTGCACGCGACGATCGACGCGAACGGGGGCGATCTGCGCGGCTTGCAATTGCTGAACTACCGGGAAACCGAAGACAAGAAAAAGGTTTTCGAACTGTTCGAGGATGCGCCGGGGCGGCCTTACGTCGCGCAGGCCGGGCTGGTGGGTCCGGGGCTGCCGACGCATCGCAGCGCCTTCGAGGTGCAGGCGGGCAGCTATCGTCTCGCGGACGGCGCGACGCAGGTCGAGGTGCCGCTGCTGTGGCGGGATCCCGCCACCGGTGTGCGCGTCGAGAAGACCTGGACGTTCAAGCGTGGCAGCTATGAGGTGCAGCTGGAAACGCGGGTGGTCAACGGCGGCACGCAGGCGGTGGATCTGGCGCCGTACTACCAGTTCATCCGTCATGGCCAGGCGCCGCGCGGTGAATCGTTCTTCCTGCATACGTATACCGGGCCGGCCCTGTATACCGAGGCGAGCAAATTCCAGAAGGTTGCGTTCAAGGACATCGAGGCGGGCAAGGCCGAGCATGTGAAGACGGCGACCGATGGCTGGGTGGGCATGGTGCAGCATCATTTCGTCGCTGCCTGGTTGCCGGCAGCGAAGCAGCCGCGCGAGTACTACACGCGTCCGCTCGGCCAAGACCGCTACGCCGCAGGGGTGATCATGCCGTCGGACGAGCTTGCGCCGGGACAGGAAAGGACGTTCTCCGTGGCCCTGTATGCCGGCCCGCAGACCCAGGCGGTGCTGGAAAAGACCGCGCCGGGGCTGGAGCTGGTGCGTGACTACGGCTGGCTGACCCCGCTTGCCTATCCGATTTTCTGGTCGCTCGAGAAAATCGAGCGCCTGGTCGGCAACTGGGGATGGGCGATCATCATCCTGACCATCCTCATCAAGCTCGCGCTGTATCCGCTGTCGGCGGCGGGCTACAAGTCGATGGCGAAGATGAGGACGCTCACGCCGCGCCTGCAGCAGTTGAAGGAGACTTTCGGCGACGACCGCGCCAAGCTGCATCAGGCGATGGCGGAGATGTACAAGACCGAGAAAATCAACCCGCTGGGCGGCTGCCTGCCGATCGTGATGCAGATCCCCGTATTCATCGCGCTGTACTGGGTGCTGCTGGCAGCCGTGGAAATGCGCGGCGCGCCGTGGGCGGGCTGGATCACCGATCTGACGGCACCCGATCCCTGGTTCATCCTGCCGGTGGTGATGGGCGCGACCTCGATCCTGCAGGTGAAGCTCAATCCGCAGCCGATGGATCCGATGCAGGCGAGGATCATGATGATCATGCCGGTGATGTTCACCGTGATGTTCGTATTCTTCCCCGCGGGCCTGGTGCTCTACTGGGTGGTCAACAACATCCTGTCGATCGTGCAGCAGTGGGCGATCAACAGGCAGGTCGAAAGCGGCAAGGCGAAAAAGGCGTGAGCGCGGCGGAAGAGCGCTGGCGGATGCGGCGTCCGGTTCAAACGAGGGCGAGCTCGAACAGCGTGTCCAGCGCTTGCGGGGTGTGCACCCAGTAGCCCTGCACGTAGTCGACGCCACTGTCCCTGAGCCAGGCGTAAGTCGGTTCGTTGTCGACGTACTCGGCGATGACTTTCAGGCCGAGCGCATGCGCGACGTCGACCATCGAGGCGGCGAGTGCCTGGTCGGTCGGATTGTCGAGCAGGTTGCGGATGTAGACGCCGTCGATCTTCAGATAGTCGAGCGGCAGGCGCCGCAGATAGCCGTACGAGCTATAGCCGCTGCCGAAATCGTCGAGTGCGGTGCGGCAACCCGCCGCGCGCAGTCGGCGCAGCGAGGCGACAGCGGTGTCCAGGCTGCTGATGGCAGCCGTCTCGGTCACTTCCAGAATCAGGCGATCGGCAAGCTGCGCATGGTTCGCGAGGATCTGCAGCAAGGCGTCGACGTGCGTGGTGTCGGCCAGGCTTTGTGCGGAGAGGTTCACGGAAAGGCCGCTGAGCCTGCCGAGCGCATGGACGTTGCGTTCCATCCATGCGAGCGTCGAGCGCAATACCCAGGCGTCGAGCTGGTGAACGTGGCCGTTCTGCTCGGCCATCAGCACGAAACTCTGTGGCGTGTGAGGGGGGTCGAGGTCGTCGCGGATGCCGAGAAGGATTTCGTAGTGCGGCAGCGCATCGCCGGCACACGCGCGGATCTGCTGCGCACGCAGGAAAAGCGCATCGAACGGCAATGATTCGATCCGCCGCGCCGGCGACGGCACGCTGGCAAGCCGGCTGGTATCGAAGACATTGGATTGCCGTGCGTCGGTGCAGGCCTGGTTGACGTGGCGCAGCACGTCGGACGGTAGCGTCGCCTCGCTTGGTGCCAGGATGGGCACCACGGTGCCGCGCATTTTCCAGTCCGGATGCAGGGCTTCCATTTCCGCCTGAAGCCGGGCGAGGCGTTCGCCGAGGCGTTGCGGCACCTGCGGGCGGAACAGGGCGAGGAAGGAAAGATCGTTGAGGCGGCCGCATTGCTCGCCGGGTTCGAGTGCGGCATGCAGCGTTGCGCCGGCGCGCTGGCGCAGGATCGCCAGCGCCTCTTCATCGAGTGCGGAATAGCCCAGGCGCAGCGAGGGGATTTCCACGAGCGCGCAATAGGGCGGCGGTTCGGTGACGGGATGCTCGAGGATGCGTTCGAGCGCGTCGATGAGCGCATTGCGGTTGAGGCAGCCGGTGCTGCTGTCCTGCCACGTGGCGGCATGAATCGCGTCGAGGCTCGCGGTCAGCGCGGCGCTGGCCGTGCGTTCGAGAAAGGCGAGGCGGTAGTCGGCTGCACCTTCGATGCGGCCGCCGTCGAGCGCATCCTGCAGATCGTCGCTGGACCATTGCAGCAAGCGGGTGGCGGAACGGTTGAGCAGCGCCCAGTGCGTGGCGAAGCAGCCGAGGATCTCATACGGGATCGACCGGCTGTCCTCGCGGACGACGCACCAGCCGGAGGCGAAGGGAAGCGTCGCCGCATCGGCGGCACCGAGTGCGTTCAGGTGTTCGCCGCGGCGCGCGTCGCGTTCGCCCTGGAAACGTCCGGCAATGTCCCCGAGAAGACGGTTGGCCTGCGACAGGGCGTCGTCGGGCCGCTCCTGGCCCAGCAGCCATTGCAGCGCGAGTCCGGCAGCCTGGTAATACGCCGGATCGAGGAACTGGCCATGATCGTCGGCGCCGAGATGGAGCGCATCGAGGGTATTGACCAGGGTCCAGACCGGGTGGAACGGCTGCGCCTGATAGCTCAGGCCGCCGAGGGTGTATTCGAGCAGCAGGCCCTGGGCCTGCAGCATCAATGCACGCACCTGCGAGGCAGGGGCGAGTCGTTCCGGGCCGGGATCGACCGGGGGTGGTTGGTGCAGCTGCGCCAGCAGATCCTCGATCGCGGCGGCATCGATGCCGGGCAGCGCGGGAGCCGACGGCGGCAGGGAAGCCTGGACGGCTTCGTCCGCGCTGAGAGACGTCAGCGGCTGCGCCGGCAGAAAGCGGCCGAGGATGCGCTCGCGCGTCAGCAGGGCGGGGACCGGAGCGTTGGCTGCATGCGCCGCCGGGGCAGCGGCAGGCGGCACGCCGAGCGTGTCGGGACTTTCGATGAGGTGCGAAACGAGCTGCGCCAGTGCGTCGTCAGGCGCCCCGCTGGCGGGCTGGGCCGGATGGCTTTCCGTCGTGGCGCGCAGCCATTGCGCGAGGCTGCCGCCGGGCGCGCGATCCGCTATCGGTTCGGGAAGAACCTGGGCGAGATGCCGCAGCATGGCGTCGTAGAGGACCGGCGCGTGCCTGGCGTAGGCCTGCGCCATGTGCGTGTAGCACACCGCCCGCGCGTCGGGATCGAGGCCAAGCGGGGTGATGAATTCGGCCAGTACATCGAGCACGGCCTCGACATGGTACGGATGCAGGGCGACCCGGTCGCGGGTTTTCTGCAGGGCCGCGTACTGGCGGTCGAAGGTGGCGGGCAGCGGTTGCAGCGTCTCGGTGACCGCGAGCCCGATGCCGCGGCGGCGGATCCAGTCGTCGACCTGCGCGGTATCGATGAGCTCGAGGCGCTCGCTCTCGGCCGTGCGTGGACTTTCCGAATAGCTTTCGTGCAATTCGGGATACATGGGATAGCTGCGGGTGAACTGGTCGACCAGGCGTTCGCGCAGTGGTTCGAGCGCGTAGCTGACGGCCTCGAGAGGGGTTCCGGACAGCGCCCCGGAGATGGAGTGCAAGGACTGGAAAAAACTCTCGATGACCGCACGCATGCCCTCCATGAAGCGCGTGTGGCAGCTTTGCTGGGTTTGCAGGATCGCCAGCCGCGCGGCGAGGGGCGGCGCCCCCCGCCGGTCGATCGCGTGCAGTGCGGCAAGGACCTGGGGCGACGCGGCGTGCAGCGAGAGCAGGACCCGCGCACCTTGCCGATGAAGAATGTGGCAGCGGCAGATGTGATGGCGATCGTCCCAGTCGAAATCGAGGCGGACCGCACTGCCGGCGGCGGGAACATGCGAAGGTTCGCGCAGGAAATCGAACGCGAGTCCGCGTTCGGCCAGCGAAGCAATCGTGCCGAAGGACGGCGGCTGCCCGGCGAACTGCAGCACGGCCGGCAGCTGGATCGGAAGCGGGGCGGCGGAAGCTTGCTCGGGAGCGGACACGGTGGCGGCGGAGGGGCGCGAAAGGACGGGATATCAAGAAGGATTATCGGAACAATTCACGGAAAATGAACCGTATTTCAGGTGATGGATGCGGAAATCGAAGAAAGCGGCGACGTGCGGATGGGGTATGAGGTGGTGACGGGGTGGAGGGCGCCGGCGTAGGCCGATCGCAACACTCGGCGGCGCGCGTGACGCCTGCCGCTGCCGCCGGGTGCTTTTCTGAATGACGGTATTTGGCCGGGGTGAAATCCAGCGGCGACCCAACGACGACGTCGTGATTCCCGTCCCCAGCCTGCATCACGCCGTGACCCAAGGGCTATCTTTCCTGATTCGCTCGATGCAGAAGATGGGGTTGGCGCCCAAGGCACTGATTTTTTCAATACATCCGATTCTGCATGGACCTATTCTTGGACCCAAAAGCCTGACCCGTCTCTCTACTCGCGGAAATACGGCTCGAAGCTGTTGTCATCGCGCGTGAGCAAGGCCATGAACTTCGGGTGCACGAAGAGTTTTTCCCTGCCGAAAGATTGCTCACGCAGCACACCGACCGATACGAGCGCCTTGAGGTAACGGGACGCTGCCTGGCGCTCCGCGATGCCGGCCTCGACGAGATTGGCGATACGGCAATAAGGCTGCTCGAAGACGATATCCACCAGTTCGCGGCTGTAGATCTTGGGAAGCTGGCGCCGGACATGCTCGATCGTATGCGCGGCGAGCGTGCGGATCGCGCCGATCTTCGCCGTCGTCCACGTTGCGGTTTCCTCGACGGCGCGCAGCATGTAGAGCAGCCATGGTTCCCAGGCGCCTTCGCGCGTCACCGCGAGCAGCAGCCGGTAGTAGTCGGCCTTGTTCGCAATGATGTAGCGGCTCAAGTAGAGAATCGGCAGCGGCAGCAGATCCTGCTCGACCAGGAACAGACTGTTCAACACGCGCCCGGTGCGGCCGTTGCCGTCCATGAACGGATGGATTGCCTCGAACTGATAGTGCGCAGCCGCCATTCGCACGAGCGGGTCGATGGTCTCTTTCTCGTGCAGGAATCGCTCCCAGTTGGCCAGTAGGTCACGGAGACGCGCTTCGCCCTCAGGCGGCGTGTAAACGATCTCGCCGGTGGCATGGTTCGCGAGTGCGGTACCCGGCACCTTGCGTATGCTCATTTCGATGCCCTTGATTTCGGTGCAGATCGTCTCCGCGGTACGTGTCGTGAGCGGCCGGGTCTTCAGTGCATTGAAGCCTTCGAGCAGGGCGTGCCGATACCGCAACGCTTCGCGGGTGGCCGAATCGGCGCCAGTGTCCGCCTGCAGATGCTGAAACAGCTTGTCGGCCGTGGTAACGATGTTCTCGATCTCGGAGCTAGCCCGGAAATTTCATTAAGCGGGTAAAAAGGAATAGGCGATTCTTGCCCGAGGGCTTATGGTTATTGGTATCTGACGCCAAGAACCAAAAAGAATCGCCTATGCCAAATCGTACCACTGAAGAACTGTACTTTGGGCGC
>JACDJC010000155.1_pt1 | contig 89372 bp, 91 predicted proteins | sample 7454191 | NCBI WGS metagenome assembly JACDJC01 (sample SAMN14253291, study PRJNA609438) | sludge metagenome | isolation source: sludge after 25d culture with pyrite and EDTA | collected 2018-12-20 | reverse complement strand
TTGACTTGAGTAATTGTCAGCACTTCCTTTCCTCCCCTATAAGCTTAGTCACTTAATAGGGTATATTGTTAGGTTTGTACTGGCAATTACTTTTTGTATTTTTGACTGCCATTTATTGTAGTTTTAGATTACCATAAACACACCAAGGGGTCAATATCTCCATGTAACATCATTATTGACCTCTCAAGGCATACGGAAGTAGTAACACGACTTGTGAGGGGTAAGTTGTAGGGGTGACCTGTGGTCGCCAGTATTCCGGTGATATCAACTTCATAATTTGATAATCATACGACAAACATGATACACTTAAGTAAAGAGCTAAAGCGAGTATGATTGAAAGGAGAAGAAGATTATGATGAAAAGAAGAATTGCCATATTTTTAATTTTGTCTGTTCTTTTTACTGCAATGGTAGTGGCTAATGCTGAGTCAATGACTGACATAGATAATAATCCTCACAAAGATGCAATAGAACAAATGGTGGAACTGGGTATTTTATCTGGACGAGGAGACGGTCAGTTTTACCCCGATGACAACTTAACTCGGGCAGAAGCCGGAAAAGTGGCTATGTTCCTTGCTGGATTTGATGAGCAGGATGCAGAAATGGCAAAGACTCTGCCTCAAGCTTTTAATGATGTGTATAGAGGGATGGGAGCTCACGAATGGGCTCTTGGCTGGATTAACTTAGCAGCAAGAGAAGATATAATAGGTGGCTATGGGGATGGGAAATACGGACCTGGGGATAATCTCAAAATGGCAGAATGGGGAGCCATCCTTATAAGAATACTTGGGTACGAGACTGAGGGACTGGCGTGGCCCACCGATTACGACCAATTAGCTGGTGAACTAGGTCTTACGGAGGGGCTTGAATACATAAGCGACTCCCACATAAGAAGAGATCAAATGGCCAAATTTGCAGCAAATGCAGTGTATAATGTAGAGCGTTCAGATGGGTCAATGATAGTAGATCTCTTGGAAGCCAGGGCTGAAGATAAGCCCGAAGATACTAAAGACCAGCAATTGGAAGGTATAAGTATGTCTGTTGAATTTCCGGAAGTCTTGCCTGAAGGGGGAGGACAGACTGCTACAATTGTCGTTAGGGTAACCGACAAGTCTGGAAACCCAATAGAGGAGGCAGAGGTTTTTTTCGCTGCACTTGTCTATGAAAGAGATAGAACAGATGATAGAAATGCACAGCTATCCCAACTGGAGACAAGAACCGATATTTCTGGTAAAGCAATAGTAACCTATACAAGCTTGGCATCGGATGATAAAAAGCCGGTGGAGATAAGTATCAATGTCTTTAAGGACCCTGCCATGGAAGATGGAAGGTACAAGATAATAGCTGCCAATCAGGCTGCTATAGTAAGTGGTGTGGTAAAGGATCCCTTTACTGGTGCTCCTGCAGAAGATATTTTTATACACATCAGAAAAGAGGGGATTGACCATAGTTTTATCAGTACAGAAACAGATGATCAGGGTAGTTATCGCATGGTAGTACCTATTGGAAGCTATCATCTTTCTTTTGAAATGCCTATAAGAGATCAAATTTCTGTTAATGCAAATAGTCCTGGGCAAACATATACAGTAGATAATAACAAAGGTATTCTAAAGGGTGTAATGACCGGGGTATCGCCGGGGAAAACAGTGATGGCTATACCGCCAAACTTTAGACATAATCCTGATGCATGGACATTACAAGCAGAAATACAAAGTGACGGATCCTTTACTCTTGCCCTTGCTCCTAACACTTATGAATTATTTATTGTTGGAAGCTCCAATCCCTCTAAAACAGGAATTAGTATAAAAAGTGGCCAAGTAACCGATATTGGAACTGTAAAAGGACGCTGATAATTTTTGCAGGTAAATGGTAGTCTACCTTAATTGGTGGACTACTTTTATTCCGTTTATATCAAGGAGTTAATACCAACCAATCGTCTGGGCGACCTTTGGTCGCCCGATATATATAGTAATTAACCGCCCAACCGTAGGGGCGACCTTTGGTCGTCCGATATATATAGTAATTAACCGCCCAACCGTAGGGGCGACCTTTGGTCGTCCGATATATATAGTAATTAACCGCCCAACCGTAGGGGCGACCTTTGGTCGCCCATAAATATTAAAAGGAAGGTAAAAAAATGTCGTCTGCAAAAACAATATTTAAAATTCTAATTCCTGTAATAGTCCTTATTGTAGTAGCTTTATTTTATTTCTACAGTGAAAGAGAGCCTGTTATAAGCATAATTGATAATCAAGTAAAAATTAAAGCATTGTACGGACAAAGTATTGACTTCTCTGAAATTGCTGAAGTATCTTTAATAGATAAAAGCATAAGAGAATTAGGCATTGGTGCAAGAACTAATGGTTATGGCGGCTTTGGAGGAACATTAAAAGGTAATTTTCGTTCAAAAACACTTGGTGCTACGTTGCTCTTTGTTCAAGCTGACTCATCACCTACAATAAAGATTGAGCGAATCGGGAAGAAAGATATTTATATAAGTCTTCGTGATGGCCAAAGAACTAAGCTGCTATATAATGATATTATATTGAATATGCTACTAGAATAAGATTCGTTACTTATGGGAAAGTAAAGTAAAGGAGAGTTCTTATGAAATGCGTAATTGTTAAGAAGCCAGGAGGTTATGACCAGCTTGAGCTTACTAATGCTGAATTACCCGAATTAAAGGATGGGGAACTGTTAATAAAAGTATATTCAACTGCAGTAAATCGTACAGATATTGTAGCAAGAGAGGGAAAAGCAGGCTATCAGAAAAATCCTATTTTGGGAGTAGAGGTTGCTGGAGTTGTTGCTGAGATAAGAGGAGAAAGCAATTTTTTAATTGGCGATAGAGTTATGGGTTTGGTAAATGGTGGAGGTTATGCTGAATACGCTGTGATGCCATCAGACAGAGCTATGAAAATTCCTGATTACCTATCATTTGATGAGGCTGCTGCAATTCCAGAAGTGTTCCTAACCGCTTATCAGAATTTATATTGGAATGGGAAATTAAACGATAAGGAAACAGTTTTAATACACGCAGGTGCAAGTGGAGTTGGAACAGCCGCAATTCAATTGGCAAAGCATGTAAGTAATGCGAAAGTTATTGTTACGGCTGGATCAAAGAGAAAACTAGACTTTTGTAGAAATCTTGGTGCGGATATTCTGATAAATTATAAAGAACAGTCTTTTGAAGAAGAAGTTTTAAAAGCGACAAATGGTAAAGGCGTAGATTTAATTTTAGATTTTGTTGGAGCTAAATACTGGAGCAAGAATTTAGCTAGCATCAAAAAAGGTGGAAGATGGGTACTTATAGGTGTTTTGGGTGGAACAGAGGTTGAAAGATTCAATATAATGTCTATCATGTCAAAGTATATTCAACTGACAGGGACCTTGTTAACCCCAAGAAGTGATGAATATAAAGCTCTTTTGACAAAGGAATTTTCTGAAAAAATAATGCCATATTTTGAAGATAAAAAAATAAAGCCAATAATTGATTCCAAGTTTTCTTTAGAGGATATTGGGATGGCTCATTTGCATATGGAAGAAAATAAAAATATAGGAAAGATTATTATTAAAGTATGTGAGTAGTATTAGATTATTGGTATTAAATCATTAAACAAAATGTAGTCTCCAATTAAGTATATTTAATATATAAATTATGAAACACGCTGCGATTTTTGTTGCAGCGTGTTTAGTTTATATTCAGTTTATATAGACAACATATAATCAGTATAGCAAAGTAAGGAGGTTGAAGTATGTCTCAAAATAATATTGGCATGGAAGATTTGTTAAAAGATGAATTCGATTCTGATGAAGAATCTAATGAAATGGTAAAGTCCAAATCTAAGAAGACAAAGAAAAAGAAGAAAATTATTATTTCGATAACTGTTATAGTTCTTATTGCTGTGACTTTTATGTATATGCAGGGAAGAAGAAATTCTATCTCATCTCAAATAAATAGAAACTATATCAATTACACGGTAGAAAACCGGGATATAAGTTTGAGACTCAGTGGAACGGGAACGCTGGAACCTGCTGACTCTTATACTATTACAACCCTGATTTCGGGGGATATACTCAGTGCGCCTTTTGAAGAAGGAGATATTGTAGAAAAAGATACTATTCTATATGAGTTTGACAGTTCAGATATATCGATAAACATTCAGCAGGCGGAACTATCTCTTGCACAAAGTAGGCGTGGTTACAATCAGATATCTAAAAATTTGGATAATTTGAAAGTAAAAGCTAATGGTTCTGGACAAATTGTTGAACTTTTCGTTGAAGAAGGAGATAAGGTTACTATAGGTCAGGATATTGCTAAAATACGAAATAATGCTGTAATGAGCCTTGTCATACCATTTGGATCTGATGATGCAGAGGTGCTTTATATAGGGCAAACTGCCGAGGTTACACTAGAGGGTTCTTTTGAAAGGTTGACCGGAACTATTACAGAAATCAGCGGTGTTGAAGAGCGCTTGGATGGCAATATGCTGGTAAAAAACGTGACTATAGATGTACCGAATCCAGGTGGAATTGCTACAGAACAGTCTGCAACAGCCATAGTAGGCGAAATTGCTTGCAATGGAAGTGGCAAATTCAAGTACAAGGGTGAATATATTATAAAATCCGAAACATCAGGAGATGTATCAAAGATTCATGTTAATAAAGGAAAGCAGGTAAGTAAAGACCAGCTTGTAGTTACATTAGAGAATGATTCTGTTATAAATGACATTGCAAATAGCAGCGATTCTGTTCTAAATAACGAACTTTCTCTTCAGAGTAAATATGATCAACTGGATAATTACAAAATTAAATCTCCCATTTCGGGGACTATAATTGAAAAAAATTATAAAGAAGGCGACTCACTGGAATCTGGGAAATCACTTTGTACTATATTTGACCTCTCATATCTTACTATGACCTTAAAAATAGATGAGTTAGATGTTTTAAAAGTAAAGCCAGGACAAGAGGTGGACATAACAGCTGAGGCACTTCCCGGACAAACCTATAGAGGTCACGTTACAAAAGTAAATATTAACGGAACAACGATAAACGGTGTTACTTCTTACCCTGTCACTATACGTATTGTTGTAACAGATGAACTCCTTCCTGGGATGAATGTTCAAGCATCTATCTTGGTATCGTCGAGTACAGAAGTTGCTGCAATACCTATAAACGCACTTTCAAGAGGAAACCGAGTTCTAATAAAAACAGATGATGAATCTGTAAAAGAAGACGTTGAAGGGATTCCGTTGGGATTCAGTTACGTTGAAGTTACTCCTGGAATAAGTGACGGTGAATATATTGAAATCCTAGAAGGAATCAAAGAAGGCGATGTTATTGCATATATTGAAGAAAGCGCCCCTGCTTCTACAATGTTTAACTTTGGGCCTGGTGGAATAGATAGGAGCCAATTTGGCCTACCAGGAGGAATGCCCGAAGCCGGAGGTGGACAGCGATGAAGTCATTGATTGAGTTTAACAAGGTATCTAAGCTATATCACATGGGTGATACTATTGTTCGTGCTGCTGATAAGATTTCATTCAAAGTATATGAGGGTGAATTCATTGCAGTGGTAGGTCCGTCCGGCTCAGGAAAATCGACCTGTATGAATATAATTGGATGCCTGGATGTACCTACTTCCGGAACTTATTATTTGGATGGAAGAAATGTTTCAGAAATGGATGATGATGAACTTGCCGTTATACGGAATAAGACAGTCGGTTTTATTTTTCAACAATATAATCTTCTGCCCAAGTTGAATGTACTTGAAAATGTTGAGCTAAGCATGTTTTATGCAGGTGTGCCAAATAGCGAAATGCGAAAGAGAGCACTAAGTTCTATTGAACGGGTAGGTCTTTCTGATAAGATAAAAAATTATCCCAATCAACTTTCAGGAGGTCAGCAGCAGAGAGTTTCAATAGCGAGAGCTTTGGCAGGGAATCCTTCGGTAATTCTTGCTGATGAGCCTACTGGGGCTCTTGATTCTAAAACTGGAAAAGAGGTACTTGATTTTCTTAAGAAATTGAACAGAGAAGGAAATACTATAGTGCTGATAACGCATGATAATTCTATTGCTCAGCAGACACAGCGAATAATTCGGTTAGAGGATGGAGCAGTAATATACGATGGGCCAATAGATTCTGATGACGGTATATACAGAAGGGATGTGTGCTAATGAGATTTACTAGAACTCTTAGCTTGGCATTCAAGAGTATCGTTGCAAGTAAAGCAAGAGCATTTCTAACAATGTTGGGAATCATAATAGGTGTAGCTGCGGTTATTGTTATTGTAGGCCTTGGTAATGGTATGGAGAATTACATGACAGAAAGTTTTAAAAGTATGGGAAGTAATTTACTTAGTGTAAATATTTCTGGGCGAGGGAGCAACAGAAGTGTTTCTGTCGATGATATGTATGCTATTGCTGATGATAACAGTGATTTGTTTACTGCAATGTCTCCTACTGTCAATGTTGCAGCCTTGGTGAAGCAAGCTACTGAAGAATTAGAAGACACTAGCGTTATCGGAGTAGGTGAAGATTATCTAGATGTTAAGCTATATGAAATGTCAAAGGGACGTTTTATACATTATGGAGATAATCTAAATCGCAGCAATATATGTGTAATCGGAAGTTATATTGATACTGAATGGTACAGGGGAGATGCTGTAGGTCAAACCATTAAAATAAATGGTGACTACTTTGAAATTGTGGGAATTTTGGATGAAACCTCAGATAGTACTAAGGGCAGTAGCGATGACTATATTTATCTGCCTTATACAACTGCTGCAAAGTTAATGGGCACAGGCAACATTACTAGCTACTCTTTTGCTATGGCATCAGAAAATCGTGTTCAGCAATCAAAAGATGCTGTGAATGAAGAATTGTACAAAATATTTGGTAGTACTGATGCTTACAGAATCATAAGCATGTCGGAGATTCTAGATATAATGACAGGTATGATAGACATAGTTGTCTTAGTTTTGACTATTATTGCAGGAATTTCATTGCTAGTGGGCGGTATAGGGATAATGAATATTATGCTTGTTTCGGTTTCGGAGCGTACACGGGAAATAGGTATCAGAAAAGCCTTGGGGGGTAAGAGGCGTGATATTCTCTTCCAATTTGTGATAGAAGCAGGTACTACAAGTGCTATCGGTGGAATTATAGGAATAATCGCAGGTTACTTACTTTCTTCGCTAGCAACTTCTGTTATCTCGTCTCTGATGTCCGAAAACATTGTGGTAACACCTTCGCATTGGGCTGTAATGATGGCTTTTGGCGTATCAGCGAGCATTGGAGTGTTGTTCGGATATTTACCTGCACGAAAGGCAGCATATCTAAACCCTATAGATGCATTGCGCTATGAATAAATTTTAAAGGAGAAAAGAAATGAAAAAAGTAATCTCGATAACGCTAAGTTTATGTGTTTTGCTTGCCGGAATAATTCCTGCATACGGAATCACAGATAAGAATACGGTTGAAAAAACTGTTGTTGCACTTGGAATAATGACAGGAGATGAAAATGGGAATCTTAACTTAACAAAAAATGTTACACGCGCAGAATTTGCAAAAATGCTAGTAAAAGCTTCTTCTTTTAAAGATTTAATTCAGGGATTATCAGGTTTTTCCATCTTTAAGGATGTTAAGCACACGCATTGGGCATCAGACTATATCAAAACAGTAGTTCAGGAAAAATGGATGGTTGGATATGTTGATGGAACTTTTCGTCCTGATAATCTCATTACCTATGAAGAAGCTGCTTCATCGATTCTCAAACTTTTAGGTTATGATACATCAGCTATTTCAGGAACCTATCCACATGCCCAGATTTCAAAATTCAATGCTCTAAAATTAAATGATGGGATTTCTCCTGTTCAGGGGCAGGCACTTACTAGATTTGAGTGTATGTATATTTTTAACAATTTGATGAGTGCCATTGATAGTACCGGATCTACTTATGGAGCATTGCTGGGGTACTCAGTGAATTCAGCTGGAGAACTCGATTATGGAGAGCTTTTGAAGAAGGATTTAGAGGGACCTTATATAATAAAAGGTATTACACTAGCATCTGTACTACCCTTTGATATAAGCCAGGCTGTCATATATAGGAATGGAAATAACTCTTCAATAGCTGATATTCAGCAATATGATGTGGTGTATTACAACAAGAACTCAAAGGATGTATGGATTTATTCAAATAAAGTAGCTGGGACACTTACAGGAGTGGCTCCGAATAATGTTGCACCGACATCAGTAACAGTTGGTGGTAACAATTATGTTTTGGAAACTTCTATAGCAAAAAATAAGATATCAATGACCGGTGAGTTTGTCGCTGGGAATATGGTTGTTCTGTTACTGGGAATGAGTGGCGAGGTAGTGGATATCATTGAAGCATCTGAGGTTGATACAATATACTATGGTGTCGTGACAGATATCGAATTTTATACATTTGATGTAAGTGAATCAAAAAGTAATGCAGAGTATGTGTTATCAGTTGCATGTACTGACGGAATTGTGCACCAGTTTGTAGTAAACAATGATTCATATAAAGTAGGAAGAATTGTTTCTCTAAAATATGCAAACGGAAAGCTAACTGTGCGATCTATTGGGTCAAGCAGCATTTCTGGGAAATTCAGCATAGACGGGAAAACGCTTGGAAACTATGTGCTTTCTGATGGTGTGCAAATTTTAGATGTTTCAAATGATGGGCAGTGGGCTGTCATCTATCCTTCTAGATTGGCAGGATTAACCCTCAAATCAGAAGATATCCATTATGTTGCTTTGAACTCCGATAAAGAGATAACTCATATCATTTTAAATGATGTGACAGGAGACATGTATGATTATGGAATATTAACTAATGTGGAGGAAATAGCGAATACAGATTTTGAAGATCCATCAACAAGGCTAATAGGAGTTTATAACTATGTAGTAAATGGAAGTGTAGGAATACTAAATACAACAAACGTGCTTTATAATGTTAAAAATGGTCCTGCTGTTTTCTACAACAAGTTTGGGAAGATAGATGGAATCAAGAATCTAAATGAAGTGAAAATAGATGAACTGCTGTATATGACTGCTGTTAGCTCTGATAAAAAATATAGGATAGCTGATAATGTACAAGTTTATATGCAATCAAATAGCAATACATTTTATCTGACTCAATTGTCTGCGTTGGATACAGAGAAATATACTCTAAAGGGCTATTATGAAAGTAAATATCCAGCAGGAGGACAGATTAGGCTAATCATTGCTGATACTAAGCGTGGATATTGAATGGGAAACTAAATAATAATGAAATTGTTTTAATTCATACGGTAAAAGCTGAGGTGCAGTGCAACAATTCAACTTGCACGCTTATATTAAGAACATAGAAAGGAGATTAGTATGGAATTATTTAATACTCTTGGTAAATTTATGAATAATGCACGCTATCTAAAGGGAATAACTAATAAGACTGATGCGACAGTTATTTCAATTAACAACCCTAGCGATGATTATTATGTGATAGCTCTTAAGCCTGCTGATGGTTTTACTTGGAACGCGGGTGAGCATGTGATGCTTAGCTTGCCCGGACATAAGGAAGTTAAAAGGGAGTTTAGAATGCTTTCTATTGCATCTATTCAACAAGAAGGCATAATGTTGTTTGGGACAAGAACCGGTAAAGAAGCTAGCAGTTTTAAAGAGGTTCTACTTTCGCTTAAGCCCGGAGCTTCAGTGATGATACGAGGAGCTTTTGGCTGGTTTCGGATTCGAGATGATTATTCTCCAATCATATTGTTTGCCGGCGGAGTAGGGATTACACCTATAAGAGCACTCGTAAAAGAATTGGCTAGTAGAAATACTCGTCCAATACACATTGTTTTCTCTTCTTCGGATTCCTACCTATTTTTAGAGGAAATTCAGAATGTTGTAGATAGCAATCCATCCATGTCAATGCACAAGGTATCGACACGAGAACAGACTCAGGAGCAACTAAAGAATTTGGCAAATCAGTATGGGAATGAAGCATATTATTACATGTCTGCATCACCTGGTGTTATAAAGTCAGTAGCAAATATACTTCGCTCTATGGGAATTTCAGGGAATAGAATGATAGATGATACTATGCGTGGATATTGAGTAAGGTTCTAATAAAACAACAAATATTAGTTGACAGAGGTGGATGGCAACGTAACTGTAAAAGTGGTTCCCCCATTTATTTTACTTTCTACAGAAATAGTTCCGTTAGATAAGTTGACAATACGCTTTACTAAAGTTAAACCTAGACCATTTCCCTCTGTTTTTCTATTTTTGTCTCCTTGGTAAAACTTGTCAAATATGTTTTTAAGAGAAAGTTTATCGATGCCCATCCCATCATCAGTTATTTTGAATATAAGAGAAGATTCATTTAGAAACAAAGCAATCTGGATGTTCCCATTATCAGGAGTAAACTTAATAGCATTAGAAATTAAATTTAACCAAACTTGCATTAAAAGGCTTTCATTGCCATCATATTCTACATTGATTAAATCAATTTGCAGGGCATGATTCTTTTGACTCCACTCATGTTCAAGCATTAATACTGCGTTTCTTATTTGCTCATCAAGACGATAAGAGTTATTTTTCAAAATAATCTCTTGATTTTCCAGTCTCGATAAATTAAGAATATTACTTGTTAGATTGTCTAGCTGCCTGACACTCTGTATAATCATTCGCGTATAATCAATGCATTCAGGATTTGTTACATCTCCTTGCAAAAGTGTTGCATATCCTTCAATTGTTGCTATAGGTGTCTTAAATTCATGGGATACGTTGGTAATAAAATCATTTCTTAAGGTTTCAATCCCCGATAGCTCGTGTGCCATTATATTGATATTTTTTGCCAAATCTTTGATCTCTTCAATTGGGCTATTATCGTCAACTCGTATATCAAAATTACCTTGAGCAATTTCATCTACAGCAATACTAAAACTAGTTATTGGTTTTAGTATTTTATTTGCAACAAAAGCAAAAATACCAGTTCCTATTAATACGCTCATAAGCAATAAAAAATTTATAGGAGATAAAGGATTAGGGTTAGTTAAATAAAGGTGTCCAGTTCTTAAAAGGATAAAAGCTAAAATTCCCATTATTAATGCAGCAGATAACATTATTGCAAAAACAATTAAGGTGAAATAAATTCTCAACTTAGGGCTATATCTTTTAGCCATGATTTTTCACCACCTTGTAGCCAAGACCTCTGATGGTCACTATCTCAAAGCCCGTGGAATATTTAAATCTATCTCTTAGACGGTTGATATGAACATCTACCGTTCTCTCATCTGTATTAGAATCCATTCCCCAGATTTCATCCATCAGTTGTTGCCTGGTAAAAATTTTATTTGGATAAGAGAGTAGTTTATAAATTAAAAGAAATTCTTTTTGGGGAAGTAGATACTCTTCTTCCTCGATATGAGCTGTTAAAGAATCATAATCAAGCCTAGTATTGCCTATTTCAATTCTTCTGGCAGCAACTATGTGTGCTCTTCTAAGTAAAGCTTCTACTCTCAGGATCATTTCATTTACATCGATGGGCTTGACCATATAATCATCCGCTCCTATGTGGAAACCAATTTTCTTATCTTGAAAATCATCTTTCGCTGTTATCATCAGAATAGGAAGATAGTAAGATGCTTCTCTTAATGTTTTTGTAAGTTCATATCCATCCATGTTGGGCATCATAATATCTGAAATTATTAAATCGATATGTTCTCTATCTAGAACATTTAGAGCCTTTTCGCCGTCTTCTGCTGAAAAAGTAGTGTAGCCATTTCTTTCCAATACAGTAGCAAATAATCTATTAAGTTTTATATCATCTTCAACAACCAAAATATTGATCATGGTTTTACCTCCTAAAAGAATTATAACATATTTGTATTAACTAATTATTAACTAAAGATTGTATGATGCTAAGGAGTTTATAGACTGTTAATGTTCTGTTAATGTGTAGTTAATATTTGTATGCTAAGATTTTTATAATGAGATATTTGATTCAAAAGGTTGAAAATTATTTTCATTCAGTTTTATAAAATAGACTAATAAAACTATCTTCAAAATTTTATTAACATATAAACTAGATGAATATAAAGGATAGATTATTCAATTGAACGGAGGTGAGAATATGTTAAAAAAGGCTATAAAAAACATGCTAGCTATTCTTGGATTTGCACTTGGATTTGGATTGTCAATGATCTTGATGAGAATATTTAATTTAAATATATCCAGTAATAGCTGGGAGATAATAGCTATACAATTAATTGTTTCGTTATTTATAGGTTTAGTTTTCTACTTATATTCTCAGAAGATAATAGATAAATGGAAGAAATATATGAGGTTTATTGAACGCGAGTTAGAAGATGTTCCCTTAAATGAAATTGTGTTAGGATCCTTTGGATTAATAGTAAGTCTTGTTATAGCAAACCTTTTAAGTAAACCCCTGGAATTTATAGGCAATTCATATATAAATTTTATGTTTCAAACAGCTTTATATATCGGATTAGGGTATTTGGGCATTAAGATCATGACTAGAAAACGAGAAGATGTATCACTTATTGGGAAAGAATTAAAATCCTATAATAAAAAAGAATACGAATCTTTTGGCAAGAAGAATAACATCTCTATTCCAAAGATATTGGATACGAAAGCCATTATTGATGGAAGGATTGCTGATATTTGCAAGACTGGTTTTATTGAGGGGCCATTGGTTATAGGAGAATTTGTTTTACTAGAAATACAAAAAATTGCGGACTCTACTGATGACCTAAAAAGGAAACAAGGGAGAAGAGGATTAGATACACTAAATGAAATACAGAAAGATATAGCTCAAAAAGAATTAGATTTAGAAGTGATAATTAATTATGATAAATTTGATGAAATTGAGTCTGTTGATTCAAAACTATTGGAACTGGCTAAGACAATTAAAGGAAAAATAATTACTACTGATAATAACTTGAATAAAGTTGCTGCAATTCATGGGATAAATGTTTTAAATATCAATGAAATGGCCAATGCTCTTAAGCCTGTGGTCATACCTGGAGAAGAGATTGAAGCGCATGTCTCTAATAGTGGAAAAGAAAATGGGCAAGGAGTTGCCTATATGAATGATGGGACAATGATTGTAATTGAAGCAGGAGGAAATTTCATAGGAAAAACAATTGATGTTGTTGTGACATCGGCTTTACAAACTTCTGCCGGAAGGATGGTATTTGCAAAGCTGAAGTAATAGCTGAATAAGTGAATAATTAAACATAACAGCCAATAAAATTATGAATGGATGAAAGGAGTTTCAATAATGGGTGACATAAACAAAATAAAAGTGAGTGAGTTTAAAGAAATAGAAAGAGAACTTAAGCGATTTCTAATGCTGTATAAATTTGGTTTAGAAGAGGTTCAGACAAAAATAAATATTCTAAATGAAGAATTTCAGTATGTTCATGAATACAATCCTATAGACCACATAAAATCTCGGATAAAAAGCCCTGAAAGTATTCTTAAAAAAATCAAGAGAAATGGTGGAGTTATTTCTTTGCCTTATATTAAAAAGAATATTAAGGATATAGCTGGAATGCGAATAATTTGCTCTTTTACATCGGATATTTATGCAATTGCGGATATGCTGGAAAAACAAAAAGACTTAAAAGTAATTGAATATAAAGATTATATAGAGAATCCAAAAGCCAATGGATATCAAAGTTTACACTTAATTATTAAAGTCCCAGTATTTTTATCGGACAGAGTCGAAGATGTTAACGTAGAAATACAAATTAGAACAATAGGTATGGAGTTTTGGGCAAGTTTAGAGCATAAGATTTACTATAAATACAATAAGGACATCCCGTCGAGTTTGAAAATTGAGTTAAGAGAAACAGCAACTATCGTCTCTGAATTAGATAAAAGAATGGAGTGGCTCAATAAAGAGATAGGAAAGCTAAAGAATTCTGATGATGGGGAAAATGATTTATATTTACCAATAAATGATAAGATATTGTACCTTACAGGTACAGATGACCTAAAGAATAGTATGATAATTAATCTTAAGAGTTAATATTTAATCTATGAAAGAGGTGGTGATGATATGGAATATAAGGCAATTTATACAGTTGTAAACAAAGGGATGGCTGATAAGGTACTGAAATGTGCAAAAATAGCTGGCTCTAAAGGTGGAACTGTCATACAGGGTATGAATTCAGGTGTCACTAATTCAGAGAAATTTTTCAATAAAGAAATTGAACAAGAAAGAGATATAGTGCTAACACTGTCAAATACTGAGAATACTGATAAAATAGTGGAATCAATTAAAGAAACAATCGGTATAGGTAAAGATAGTGATGGAATCATCTTTATACTAGATGTTAGTAATGTTACCGGAATAAATGATCACGAGTAAGATAAAAGACTAGGATTTTGTAAAAGAAGATGGATATGAAAATATTTAAGAGACTTATTCATTTCTCCAATATTTTCAAAATATAAAAAACTTCAGAGAAAGTTAAAGGAAAGAAAAACGTATAAATACTTAAAATGTCCAGAGTGTAAAACTGAATTAAGACTTCCTAAGAATAAAGGGAGAAGTAATATATCCTGTCCTAAGTGTAATGAAGACTTTGAGGGAAGAACTTAATAAATATGTTTTTCAGTGAGGTGGACTTTATATGAGAATATTTAAGTTGTTATATGGGAAAATACTACAAAGTTTGGCAAATATTGTTGAAGCAGGTTTAGGTGTGCTTATAAATATATCAGAACTAATTATTGGATTGGTAAAAAGCATTGGAAAAGGCTTACTATCTCTTGTTTCAATAGGGGGAATACTATTCTTCTTCATAGGTCCGCGACTATTGTTAAATCCAACAATAACACTGACTATTATCTCAATTTTGGTTATCCCAGTATTAGGTAGTATATTCGTATCATTTCTTAAATATATTAAATACACTATAACAGAATATTTATTTGATTATAGCGATTATTTCCTGAATGGAAAGAAAGTTCAATTCCAGACTTTCAGTGAGTATGGAAGAAAGTACAGGAAGGTAGCAGAAGATAAAAAGAGAAAAGAACAAGAGACGAGACAAAAAAGTCAGCAGAAGGAATGGGAAGAGAGATTTCGCCAATGGAGTGAGTATCAAAGCTCACATAAGAACAGTAGTTACAGAGGATACAATTGGGGAGGTCAAAATTATGGAAATGGGAATCATACTTATATAAATCCAAATATTGGCTTTAAAGATAAATATGAAAAGAGCTGCGATTTGCTGGGAATAGACTATGCATCAGATAAATACGAAATTAAGCTTGCTTATAGAAAAAAAGCTAAAGAGTTCCATCCAGATATTAATAAAGCTCCAGATGCAACACAAAAATTTCAGGAAATAAATGATGCTTATGAGTTTTTAAGTGATATTAATATTGAAAGATATAAAAGAGCATCTTGAGAGATTTGGATGGATTTTTAAATTATGATTTTATTCTCTAGGGTATAAATACCATGTCCAAAAGTTTTTCGTAATAAGAATAACTGTTATTTTTATTGAGATAAAAGGTGGTTAAAATGACAATTGAGTTTGATGCAAAAATCTTGAGAATTGGTTCTAAAGACATAATTAGAATACCAGTGGAATTAAGCAAAGAGTTTTCTTCCCGTGGAATGGTCATGGTAAAAGGAGTAATAAATGACGTTGAGTTTAAGAAACCATTGGAACCCGATGGCAGAGGGAGTCACTGGTTGGAGATAGATTCGGCACTTGGTAAGCAAATAGGAGCAGGTAATGTAGAAAATGTATCAGTAAGGATGGAACAAACTGATGAATGGGTTGAGCCGGATATTCCAGATGATATTATGAATGCTATTATTACCGAAAGTTTATTAAGTCAATGGAATTCCCTTACGACGAGGTCCAGATGGGAGTGGATTCGCTGGATACGTTCAACCAAGAATATACAGACGCGCAACAAAAGGATTTTCGTAGCGTGTTCAAAATTAAGTGAAGGGGACAGAAACCCGTGCTGCTTTGATTCAACCCGTTGTACTGTACCAGAAGTTTCAATGTCTGGTATGTTACTGGAATAGCGTAAAAGAGGACCACTATGATGCGAAATATCAAGTGGCCCTTATATTATTTAAAGATACATGCTTAATCTTCTATTCAAAAGCCCATACTGGTCTTTCTAGCTTCTCGTCTAGGACACGTACTTCAGTAGCAGGGAAACCTTCCAATACCTGATTGCCAGAAAAGACACTTCTTTGTTTGACTAAAGAACCTGACTTAACTAAAGTATTCTCGCCCAGACTACTGTAATCACATACTATTGCACCCGATTCTATGACAGAATTCTCACCGATAGTTGTTCCGTGAATCATACATCCTGGTCCAATAGTTACATTATCTTTAATAACCAACTCATTGTCCGGGAGCAGGTGGAGTACTGTGTTTTCTAAAATATGTACATTATTACCTATTCTTACTGGTCCATGTGAATCTCCAATTATTTTAACTCCTGAACCAATAATGCTATTATCTCCTACTATTACATCTCCAGTGATTTCTGCACTATCGTATATGTAAGCTGAATCTGATATTTTAGGATGTTTGTCTTTATAGTTATATAATTTGCCCATATTTACATTTCTCCCTTCAATGATATTCTCCTTGTATGTAGATAATGAAATGTCATTTCCTCTCATTCTTTTAATCATAGCTCTATCGCCATCGCTTAATTTACGTATTATTCTGCCAGGTCTTCCAACCACTACTGAGCCATCAGGGATAATCATATTTTTAGGAATTAGAGTACCTTCTCCAAAGATACACATGTTTCCAATTTGTGCACCTTCTTGAATGATTACGCAGTTACCTATTTCGCATAAATCTCCAATTGTTGCACCAACAACTAAGCATTTGTGTCCGAATACAGTTTTTTGACCTACATCTAAAGGATATGAGGGAGTACCAATTAAAACTGAATTTTCAAGGACCATGCTGTTATTATCAATTTTTATTGATTCACCTATAGATCTTACTATGCTTCCCTGGGCTATATAAGATTCATCGCCCATCTTTACTAGTCCTATTACTCTTGCTGATTCAGCAATTTTTACTAAAGACATAAATATCAGCCTCCTATCATCAATAGTAAATCTTCAAATATTTATTCTATTTTGAAATCTTTCTTACGAAGAAGATGTATCCAACAAGCGCTAGTACAGCGGGAATAACAGTTATTAGATACATATGAGAATACCCAAAAAGTGAAGCAAAGTATCCAAATAGTATTGAGCCTATAGTAATTCCACCATCAAAACCAACATAAAAGATTGCATTGGCGCCACCTCTTTCATTCTGAGGCTTATTTATAATGGCCATAGTTTGAAAGCTAAGTTGGCATGCCCCAAAGCCCATGCCATAAACGACTGCAATCAATAGATAGCTGGTCATATTTAAGGATAAGCCCATAAACAGCATAGAAATAGCAACTAAGATTATTCCTGGTATGACTGTGTAGTCAAAGCCATGTTTATCAATTATTTTCCCTAAAAAAGGTCTGATAACAAATATTGCAGATGCATATACTGTAAAGAATGCACCAATATTTATGATGCCTTGTTGCTGAGCGTAAATCGGGAAAAAGCTAACTATTGCACCATAGCTTACTGTTACAAGTGCCATAATGATAGCTGGCTCAACGGACTCTCTATCAAAAGTAATCAGTGCTTTGTCTTTGGTTTTCTTTTTTGTCGGTTCATATTTTATGGTAGAAGATATAATCAGGCTTAAGAATACCAATAAAGCAGAAGTATAGAACAAGGTGTTAAAACCATATTTATCGGCAATAGACATACCAACCGCAGGGCCTACAACCATACCAAGGCTCATTGACAACCCAAAGAAGCCCATTCCTTCTCCAAAGCGCTCCTGTGGGATATTATCTGTAGCCACAGTATCAGAGGCTGTATTTGAGCTACCCCAGCCTATTCCATGTAAAAATCTCAATAGGAGGAAAGCTCCAATAGTTGTAACAAAAGTATAAGATAGTGATGACAGTATAAATATTATTAAACTAATTGAAAGGACAATCCTTCTGCCACTTTTGTCGAGAAACCCTCCAGAGACTGGCCTGATCAGGACTGCAGATATTGTAAACAACCCCGACACTAAACCTATTATGGTCTCGCTTGAAGTAAAATTGTTTGCAAATAATGGAATAGTGGGCAGGAGAACTTGAAAACCAAATAATAGGAAAAAATGTGAAATAATTATTGTAATAAAGTTCCTAGACCAAAGTTTTGCAGTGCTTTTTCCTTCTGTCATAAAAATTCACCTCATCTAATCATTATACCCAAAGGAAATTTTCGAACACTTACGAAAATTGAAGTATTTACGAAATATATTCCATAAATATAACTACTACAATTATTAGTGGGTATATAAATCTTGTAGGAATTTTATAAAGGAGGCTGAACAAATGAGCACATGGTTGGAATCATTAATCACAGCAACACCACAAGAAGGTTTTGAACTAGCTATCACTTTATCGCGTAAAGGAGTTGGATACATTCAATCTGATGAAGAAGTGAAAAAAAGATTACGCGATGATTATGCAAATAATGCTGATAGTTTAACTATGGCATCCCAGGTTATTGCCATTAATTTTCAAACAGTAGCAGCTGCTAATAATTACTGGAGATAAAACCAGAGGGACATATATTTTATAGCTATTTATTGAGTTCTAATTCATGGAAATCCTGTTAATCAAATTAATTAGCAGGATTTCTGTTAGATTATGTCTTTTGAATTAGTATGTATTGGGATGTGTTAAGATGGATATATTTGATAAAATTACAAAAAAAATAATGGCTGATACAATGAATAAGTCTTTTACTGAAAGGAATATTCCGCCTCTTTTTAGTGCATCCAAAAATGCCAGACTCGCAATAGTCGGACAGGCTCCTGGGCGAAAAGCTGAAGAGTCGAGGCTTTACTGGAATGATATGAGTGGAGACAGACTGCGCGAATGGATGGGAATAAGCAGAGAATTATTCTACGAAACAGATCTGATAGCTCAAATGCCTATGGATTTTTATTATCCTGGAAAGGCGAAATCGGGCGATGCTCCACCTAGAAAGGGTTTTGCCGAGAAGTGGCATCCAATTTTACTAAATGAGATGCCAAATATAAAGACTATTATTCTGATTGGGAATTTTTCGCAGAAATACTATTTAGGTGAAAGGTATAATAAAAATCTGACAGAAACCGTTAGAAACTATAAGAGTTATTTGCCCGATTATTTAACTTTGGTGCATCCTTCACCTCTCAATCTGGGATGGCTGAAACGCAACCCATGGTTTGAAGAGGATATTATTCCAGTGTTAAAAGATATAATGAAAGAAGTACTATTGAAGTAATATGAATAATTTTTTAAAAATAACGTAACGGGCAAACTTTAAGTTTGTCCGTAAATATTTTTAAATTATATTGCATTTTAAAATTTCGAATGATATAATTATGATATCAAAATAATATCAAAGGAGTGATAATAATGGATGAGAAAATAATAAAAGCAAGAAGTGGTATGTCCATGTTATTGTTGTTCTTAGCGCTATATGCCATTTCAATAGTTGCACTTATATTAGGCATTAATATGGTTGACTCAGGTAATGGTGCAGGTGGCATTCTTATTACTGTAGCTATTTTGTACTTTGTATTTGGCTTTATACTATTCCTAGGGCTTAAGGTTATTAAACCTAAAGAAGCGCTAGTACTGACTTTATTTGGGAAGTACATTGGGACTCTGAATGAGCCAGGTTTTTTTTACGTAAATCCGTTTTCTGTTGCACTTAACCCTGCAGCTAAAACAAGACTTGGGCAGAGTGGAGATGTAGACAGTTCAGGCATAAATATATTTAGGACTGCTGATGGAAAAGCAGCAGGTGGAGTTAATGAAGGTAAAAAAATATCTCTTAAGGTTATGACGTTAAATAATAGCAGACAGAAAGTTAATGACGTGCTGGGAAATCCTGTTGAAATTGGGATAGCAGTAATGTGGAGAGTAACTGATACAGCTAAAGCTGTATTTAATGTTGACAACTACAAAGAATATTTGTCTTTACAATGTGACAGTGCAGTTAGAAATATCGTTAAGATCTATCCTTATGATGTTGCCTCGGGGATTGATACGACTGGCGACGGGGAGCCTGATGAAGGTAGCTTGAGAGGTTCTAGTGCACTTGTAGCTGATAGGATCAGAGAAGAGATTCAGAGCAGAGTTGTTGAAGCAGGCTTAGAGATAATTGAAGCGCGTATAACTTACCTTGCTTATGCTCCTGAAATTGCAGCTGTAATGCTACAAAGACAACAGGCAAGCGCAATAATAGATGCCAGAAAGATGATCGTAGACGGAGCAGTTGGAATGGTAGAGATGGCTTTAGAAAAGTTAAGTCAAAATGAAGTCGTTGAGCTTGACGAAGAGCGAAAGGCAGCAATGGTTTCCAACTTATTAGTAGTTCTTTGCGGTAGCAAAGATGCACAGCCCATTGTAAATAGCGGAAGTCTGTATTGATATGAGCGAAAAGAAGAAGCAGATTCCACTTAGGATCTCCTCTAAATTATACGAAGAGATTGCAGCCTGGGCGGAAGATGACTTTCGGTCTATTAATGGGCAGATCGAATTTCTACTGACAGAAAGTATAAAACAGAGGAGAAAAGGAAAAAAATCTGCAAAAACTGAAATCTTATAAAAATTGGCTTGTTGGCTTTTGTCGACAGGTCAATTTTTTTATAGACTGTTTGCTTATTTTAAAAATGGATACTAATTTAAAAACAAATTAATTAATTATTTTTGTAACTTTTTTATTTCTCGTTCGTATAATATATGCAGACACATGGAGGCCACCATATGAATGACGATAAGAAGTTGTACCAGAAATTTATAAATGGAGACAAATATGCCTTTGAGGAGCTTGTAATAAGGCACAAAGACAATCTAATATATTTTCTATCCCGTTACACGGGTGGAGATATTTATTCAGCTGAAGATTTAGCACAGGATGTATTTGCGCATCTGTTTGTATTTAAGGACTCTTACAACCCTGAATACTCATTTAAGACTTTTATTTTTACCATAGGAAGGAATAAAGCTATAGACTACATGCGAAAGCAATCAAGACTTAGCTTCAATACTTCTTATAGTGAGATTGAAATGCAGGGAGACTATGAGGTTCTAGAGGATATTGTAATTGATAATGAAGAGAAGAGGGAAGTGTTTCAGGCGATAAAATCGTTAAAGCCTGATTATCAAAGAGCCTTGCATCTTTACGCAATTGAAGAACTATCTTACAAAGAGATTGCAAAAGTCATGGGCAAAACTCATGCTCAGGTAAAAATTATGCTATATCGAGCCAGAAATTCTTTAAAGGCATCGCTTGGAGAGGAGGCGGCAAGAGATGAAGAGTAATGAAGAATTTATAAGAGGGATATACGTTAAAGCAGAATTGCTGGAAACCCAAAATAAAAAACCTGAGAAAAATTTTAACAGGTATATAAAAGTTGCTTCAATTGCTGCCATTGTTGTTTTAATGCCACTTTTGGCTCTGAATAGCGACATCTTTCAGAAAGAAGATGTACCAAACTTAACAGCAATACCAAGAACTTTGTCACTGGGAGATACCCAGGCCAATATTGAAGACGCTGATATGATTATTGTTGCTGATATTGATTCGGTTAAAGCACAAGAAGATAATATGTCAATGGAAGTTAAGGTGTTACAGGTTCTGTCAGGTGCTGTTGAAGATGATAAATTGAGTATTGAATTGCCTTTTACTACTATTGATTATGAAGGCAGAAAGAAAGCAATTTTACTTTTATTTATGGATTATGAAGGTAAATTTGAAATTTTAAACGGGGAACAAGGAATATTGATTCATACACAGCATAACTTATATTATGATTCTTTCGGTGATCAATATTCGTTAGAAGAAATTAAAGATATTATCGACAGGAGGAAATAGTTTGAAAAAAATATTGGTATTTGGTGTTATTGCTGCACTTATTGTAGGCATTTTGGGAGGATGTGCAGCTGATAAACCAGAAGTAAAAGAAATTGATTTAAATGAGGTTTTAGAAGCAGTAAAGAATGAGCTAGGAGAGGATTATTATCCTGACAGGGATATGGAGCTAGAAGAAGTTTTGGCATATACAGGTTTAAGTGAAGATGAAATATCTGAGTATATAGCTCAATCTCCCATGATCAGTATAAACGTAGATACATTTATTGGAATTAAAGCAACTGAGGGCAATGGCGACAATGTTTATGAGGGTCTTAACAGCTATAGAGAGTTTTTGATAAATGATTCTTTGCAGTATCCAATGAATTTACCTAAAATTAATGCATCAAAAGTAGTTAGATTTGGAGATTATTCATTTTTCCTTATGGTTGGCGCAAGAGATGAGATGGTGGAAGATGTGGATAGTAACGAAGCAAGGGAGTTTGCGGAATCAGAAAGAGCTAAAGTTGAGTCAGTAATAACTGATATTTTCAACTAGGAAGGAGAGTCTGGATAATCCAGACTTTTGCTTTGGGAGGATAAGGATGGTTTTTAGCAGTATTTTATTTTTATATTATTTTCTGCCAGTTGTTCTGGTAGTTTATTTTTTAACCCCTAAAAAATACAAAAATCTAGTGTTGCTGTTGGCAAGTTTATTCTTCTATGGCTGGGGAGAACCTGCATATTTATGGTTGCTTCTTTTATCTACTGCTGTTGATTATACATGTGGTAAAGGCATAATGAGAAATCGTAGCAGAATAAATAAAAAAGGTGAGAAGAAGTGGGTTGTGGTATCCGTAGTTATAAACCTTTCACTATTGATATTTTTTAAATATGCTGACTTTATAGTAGGCAATATTAACAATATTTCAGGATTGACTTTGCCATTATTAGGTTTGCCACTTCCCATTGGGATTTCATTTTATACTTTTCAGACGATGTCTTACACCATAGATATTTATAGAAACGAGGCAGAGGTATCGGACAGTATAATTTCTTTTGGCAGCTACGTAGCATTGTTTCCGCAACTGATTGCTGGACCAATCGTAAGGTATAAAACTATCGCTGCAGAATTAAAAGATAGAGTTATTGATGGTGAAATGATATCTTATGGAGTTTCCCGGTTTGTTATCGGGTTGGGGAAGAAAGTGTTAATTGCAAATAATGTTGGGCTCGTGTGGGAGACTGTATTTGCTCTAAAGCCGGGTGAGCTTACTGTATTGTCAGCCTGGCTGGGTATCATTGCATTTGCGCTACAAATATATTTTGATTTTTCGGCTTATTCTGATATGGCAATAGGACTTGGTAAGATATTCGGATTTAATTTTCTCGAAAATTTCAATTATCCATATTTGTCTACCTCAATTACTGAATTTTGGAGGAGATGGCATATTTCCTTGGGCACCTGGTTTAGAGAGTATGTATATATCCCACTGGGAGGCAATAGAAAAGGTATCATCAGTCAAATTAAAAATATCCTGGTCGTATGGTTTCTTACTGGAATATGGCACGGTGCCAGCTGGAACTTTATAGCTTGGGGAATGATGTTTGGAATTCTATTGATTGTGGAAAAGATCTTTTTACTTGATGCTTTAAAGAAATTGCCAGTGATTGCTGGAAGAGCATATACACTCATAATGGTTTTGCTTTCCTGGGTTATATTTTCTCACGAAGACTTTGGAGCAGGAGTTAGCTATATCAAGTCTATGTTAGGCAGCCATGTACAAATATTTGATGACAGAGCTTTGTATATGCTCTATACTAACGCTCTACTATTAAACGTAGCCATTGTAGGCTCTACAGACTTGCCTAAGCGTATTTGGAATAGTATAAGAGAAAAAGGACTCACTCCAAGATTGGTGCAGACTGTTGTAAGCATTGGTATTTTACTTTTATCGACTGCATACCTAGTAGATCAGAGTTACAATCCATTTTTATATTTTAGATTTTAGGTGATTATTATGAAATTAAACGTTAATACATTAGCCACAGGAATTTTGATAGCTTCAATTACACTAACTAATACAGTATTGCCAATAAAATCATTTTCTGAGCAGGAAAATAGATTTCTTCAGAAACTGCCAAAATGGAGTATAGAATACTTTTTATCAGGAGAATACTCGAAAGAGTTTGAGAAGTTTACAACCGACCAGTTCACATTCAGAGATAAATGGATAGAGTGGAAGACTAAGGTAGATTTAATTATGTTAAAAAAGGATAATGGTAGAGTATATTTTGGAAAAGAAGGATATTTATTCGAAACTAGTGAGTATTTAGACCAGAAAAGACTAAATGCAAATATCGCTGCTCTAAAAGAATTTTCAATCAGAATTAAAGAATTGGATGAAAGAATTAATGTAACAGCCTTACTTGTGCCATCCAAAAATACTGTTTTGGGAGATTTATTGCCAGAGAAAGCACCTGTTTTTGATGAAAGAGGTTTATTTAATAATCTTTTTGAGGAACTTGAAAGTTATTATAGCCTTCCAAACCTGATAAATTTATTTGCAGAAAGATCAGATGAGTATATTTATTACAGGACTGACCATCACTGGACGACAGACGGAGCCTACTACGCTTATCTAAAGGCAGCGGAAACATTGGGATTTGAGCCATTAGAAAGGGATGAGTTTATAATCTTAAGTGTTAATGAGAGCTTTCTTGGTACTGTTTATAGAAAGGCGAATTACTATAGTGGTACACCCGACTCAATTAGAATATATAACCCTATCGAAGGACTAGATAAAAATATATTAATAAATAACACTCAGGTTACTGAAACGTTTTATGATGAGAGTTTCTTGGATAAAACAGATAAGTATTCGTTCTTCATGGGTGGCGACTTTGCTATTGCTGAGATTAATTCATCATCTATAACGGGCAAAACTCTATTATTAATTAAAGATTCCTATGCAAATAGTTTAGTTCCTTTTCTATCTATTCATTATGATGAGATTATAATGATTGACCCGAGGTATTTTGGAGGTAGTATTTTGGAATATTTAGCTGACAAAAAAATAGATGACGTGCTTTTCACATATGGATTGTGGAATTTTGTGCAATCTCCAGCCATTTCTGTTATTAATAAATAATTGTTATTTGCAGTATTCTGGAAACAATATTGACAGCAACGATGATTAACTATGACGCTTAATCATTTCATTGATGTTTATTTAACTTGTTTTAAGGGTAATTTGTATTTGATATGATAGTACCTTGCATTATTTTCGTCAAAGAGGTATCATTATAGTGGAGTTATAATACAATAAAGGAGTGGTGTTATGAATTTCGACGGTAAGCAAATCTTGTCAACGTTTGTAAAAATGGAAGAAGAAGTTTCGAAATATTATGCGGAACTGGCGGAAAATGCACCTGATGAAAAATCGAAAGCTCTATTTGAAAGATTGTCTCAGGAAGAAGACAAACACAACAAGATGTACGCAGCTTTACTTGAAAAACATGGCGGCGAGATGACTAGAGAGTTTTCTGAAGAAGAAGTAGAATACGTGAAAACATTTATCGAAGAGAACCTGACTTCTAAGCATGAGTTCGACAAAACTAGAAAATACGCAGATTCACTAAGACTTGCTGAGCAGATGGAAAAAGACGGAATACTGTTTGTTCATCAATTGATGCAAATGTATCCAGACATAGCTCAAAAGGAAATGAAAGTAATACTTAACGAAGAGAAAAAACACCTTATGATGGTTAGAGAGAGGATGCAGTTTGCACCACTGAGAGGATTAGGACTCTAAAACTAGATTTATCAAAAAGAGAGAGTAACTTCTCTCTTTTTTTGTTGCACATACTTTAGGGTATCGAAATGAACTGACAACAACTTCACAAACTTTCTCAATAATCTGTAAATTCAGAGTAGACAAAATAAGGGCAATGTATTAATATAGTGTATAAGTAGGCGGTTTCAAAGAAGTACCTATTAAAAGGAGGGAATTTAATGGAAAACAAAAGAGAAAACTGGGGGTCCAGAATTGGTTTTATCATGGCTGCTGCTGGCTCTTCGGTAGGTCTTGGAAACATTTGGAGATTTCCATATCTGGCTGGTGAAAACGGTGGAGGCGCATTTATTGCAGTTTATTTAGTATTTATAATTTTCATCGGTGTCAGTATCATGCTTGCAGAGTTTGCTGTCGGAAGAAAAACTGGGCTCGCAGCTGTTGGTGCTTACAAAAAGATCAACAAGAACTTCACTTTTGCTGGAGTGCTGGGCGTACTAAGTGCGTTCTTTATAATGGGTTTTTACCCAGTAGTAGGTGGATGGGCTTCTGCTTATATCCTTAAATCTTTTACTGGTTTACTTTCTAACCCAGCAGCAATTGGAGATGTATTTGGTGAATTTATTGGTAACCCTGTAGAGCCAATCGTATGGATGGCTATTTACCTAGTAGTAAACATAGTTATTGTTGCTAAAGGTATTGCAGGTGGAATTGAAAAAGCCGGAAAGATTCTTATGCCTACACTTTTCGTCTTATTGATTGCAATTGCAGTAAGAAGCGTAACGCTTCCTGGAGCTAGTGCAGGTCTTGATTTCTTGTTCAAACCTGACTGGTCAAGTATTGACGGTGGAGTATTACTGGCTGCATTAGGACAGGCGTTCTTCTCGTTGAGTTTAGGAATGGGCTGTATGATTACTTACGGTTCATACCTTAGCAAGAGTGAAAACCTACCAAGTAGTGCACTTACAGTATCCCTTATGGACACTGGTGTTGCTCTATTAGCTGGTATTGCACTGTTCCCAGCACTATTTGCTTTTGGCCTTGAGCCAGCTGCAGGTCCTGGACTTGTTTTCGTAGTTGCTCCACAAATATTCGCTTCAATGGGCGGAATCGGAGTACTGTTCTCTGCTTTATTCTTTATCGCACTTACTATTGCAGCTCTGACTTCATCTGTTTCACTACTTGAAGTTGTAGTAGCATATCTAATTGACGAAAGAGGATGGGCTAGAGGAAAATCAGTATACACTGCTGGTGGAATCATGGTTGTAACTGGAATTCTTTCATCGTTATCACTTGGCGTAATGTCAGGAGTAACAGTATTTGGCGTAGGAGCATTTGACTTCTTCGACATTCTTACAGACAAGATATTCCTTGCAATTGGTGGTCTGATACTTGCAGTATTCGTAGGCTGGTTCATGGATAAGAACGAGCTTAAAGAAGAAATTACTAATGGTGGAAAAGTATCATTTGGACTGTTTGATATTTGGTATAACTTAGTTAAATTTGTAATTCCAGTAGCAATTGCAATAGTTGCTTTCTTTGGTATTACAGGTATCGAGCAAACAAGCCTTATGATATTTGGAGTTGGCATAATCGTTGTATTAGGATTATTCTCAAAGAAACTCTAATTATTAATAATTATAAAAAAAGCCGTCCTTTAAAGGACGGCTTTTTTATTGAGTTACATTTGTGTCTTCATTATTTCATCTAGAAATACTTCAAAGGGTTGATTGCCTACAAATTCATATTTATCATTTACAACTATTTTGGGTACGCTAGATACGTTATACTTCTCTGACAGGTCGTAGAATGTCTGAGCTTCTATCATATCGGCAACAATGTTATCATTTTCCAATGCCAACAAATGTGCCTTTTCAACCGCACCTGGACAATGAGGGCATGCAAGAGTTACAAAGACTTTAATGTTGACAGGTTTTGAGACTTCAGCAACTTTTTTAACTATATCTTCTGGAAGTTTCTGTCCGCTACCTGATACTGCTAAAATACTGCTAATAAAAGAGTTTATCTCGTGCCCTGATGGGATCCCATTAAATTTGATTCTCTTATAATTATTGTCTTTATCTAAAATAACTAAACTTGGTGTCATGGTAACTTCATACTGTTTAGCAAGTTCAGCGTCTTTATTAAGATCAAAATTATGAAGTTTAAGTTTTGGAGAAGCTTCCATAATTTCTCCAACAAAATCTTTTGTTTCTTCACATGTCTCACATGGTTCTTCTTTAGTAAATAATGCGATATTTACCTCATTATTCATTGCTGAGAAAATATCTTGTAATTGCTTTAAAACATCTTCATTTAAATACTTCATATTGAGCCTCCATTATTTTAAAGAGTTTAGGTAATCATTTGCTGAGAGTGCGCATTTTGCTCCATCAGCGGCGGACATAATAATTTGCTTATAGGGAGTGTCTGTAACATCCCCTGCTGCATAGACTCCTGCTACGCTCGTTTTTCCATATTTATCAACTAAAATTTCATTTTGTTGGTTTAAGTCAATAAACCCCTTAAAAGATTCACTGTTTGGCAGATAGCCAATCTCAACGAACAGACCTGCTGCTGAAACTTCAATTTCTTTAGATTTCTCTTTGTCATATGCCTTTATACCAGTCATAAATTTATCGCCAATGACTTCTTTAATCTCTGTACCAAGCATAATCTCAACATTGTCTTTCTCAATTAACTGATCAACCAATATTTTGTCTGCTCTGAAAACTGACCTATGAACAACGGTAACTTTTGATGCGATTTTTGAAAGGTCGAGGGCTGCTTCTACAGCAGAGTTACCACCGCCAGCTACGATTACTTCTTCATCTGAGAATAAGGGACCATCGCAAATTGCGCAGTAGCAAACTCCTTTGCCAGCATATTCTTTTTCACCTGGTATCCCTAATCGACGGGGTTTACTTCCGGTAGCTAAAATTACAGATTTTGTCTGTACTTTCTTTCCACTCTTCAAGTTAATTGTTTTAATTGGTGAGAACTCGTTTGAATCTATAGAATCAAACTCCTCGTATTCAAGTATAGGTACATTTAATTCTGCTACATGATCAAGAAAGTTGTTTACTAGTCCTTCTCCTGATAATGATGGAAATCCAAGGTAATTCTCAACTGAAGAAGTATCCATAACCTGTCCGCCCTTGTCTTTTGCGATAATAAGGACGTTTAATCCTTTTCTCTTTGAATACAATGCAGCATTGAGTCCCGCTGGGCCAGCACCGATTATAACAATGTCGTGAACTGCAGTCAGATCAATTTCATCTTCTTTTTTTGGATTCTTTATGCTTAAATTTAATTCCACTATGTTTTACACCTCCAAGAAATATTTAACAATAAGAGTATACCCCCATAGGGTATAATTGTCAAGAAATAAAAAAGGATGAGCATTCACTCATCCTATATTTTAGTTATCCAAATGATTTACTACTTTGTATTTATCTTGAACTTCAGAATACCAGATTCTATAAGCTTCTGACATCTTTGATTCTTTTAATTTGTCTTTAATTTCTTCGGTAGCTTCTTCAAGTGTTGCATCTTGAGCAGGTTTCTTATCAAATACTTTAATTATATGGTACCCAAAATTTGTTTCAACAGGTGCACTGACTTCGCCAATACCAAGTCTGAAAGCCTCATCTTCAAATGGTGTAACCATAGCACCTTTACCGAAAAATCCTAAATCCCCACCATTTCCTGCATTACTAGCATCAAGAGAATACTCAGCTGCAAGATCTTCAAAACTTTCCCCCGCATCTATTTTGCCTAGGATATCAGCAGCTTCGTCATAAGTAGCTACCAAAATGTGGCTTGCTTTAACTTGTTCAGAGGTTCCAAATTCTTCTTTGTTTTCTTCGTAATACTCAACGATTTCTTCATCAGTAATTTCAATCATCGGTTCCATTAATTTTTCTATACTTAAGTTAAGACGTATGTTTTTCTTTATGCTCTCTGGTGAGTATCCATACATCATCATAGTGCTCTCAAGTCCTTGAATTCCACCGTATGATTCAGCCATTTTTGCGTATTCTGTGTCGATGTCTGCATTAGTTATTTCTATTTTATTTTCTTTAATTTCCATCTCCAGCATCTTTTCAAGAATCATAGCTTGTAGTGCTTCAGCACCATTTTGCTCTACTAGAAAATCATAGAATTCCTCTTTGGTGATTTTTAAATCGTTAACTTCTGCAATGACTTCGGAATTTGAAGCAGGTTTTGAACAAGCTGCCATAAAAATACTTAATAGCAATACCAGACTGATAAGTGTTATTAACTTCACTTTTTTACTTGAAACTAAATTCATATAATTAGCTCTCCTCTCATCTTATTACCAGACTAGTATACCATAAAAGCCCCGTAAATAGATTACAAATCAGAGAACTTATGTGAAAAATCGGTGAAATAATGGTGTTGTGGGTATAATCAGATAGAATTGATTTAATTTGAAACGTTTCACAGCACTTAATGATTTAGTCAGAGGTGAATGTATGAACGAACTGGAAACAAAAAGATTGAAGCTTCGCAGATTCAGGCTAAGTGACATAGGAGATTTTTATGAGTATTCAAGTAGCCCCATTGTTGGTCCAAATGCAGGATGGGATTATCACAGGTCAAAGGGAGAAGCTTTATCTGTTTTGAAGAGCCACTTAAACAATGATGAAATCTGGGCTATAGAATATAAGGATAGCCAGAAGGTAGTTGGTTCTATAGCTTTGCAGAAAGACAGGAAAAGAGAAAATTTAAGCGTCAGAATGATGGGATATGTTTTGAATCCTGATTATTGGGGGCAGGGACTTGCAACTGAGGCATCCCTAGCTTTGCTTTATTATGCTTTTACTTACATTGGGTTATCTTTGGTATCTGTTTATCATTATCCTGACAATACAAGGTCGAAGAGAGTGATTGAAAAATGTGGTTTTGCATATGAAGGATTGATTAGGCAATCGACAATGACTTTCAACGGCAAAATTTTAGATGAAATGTGTTATTCTATAACTGCAGATGAATTTATAAAATCAAGAGGTATCAAAAGAGTATAAACATCTTTATAACAGGAGAGGTGGCGGGATAATATGAAATATCATAATCTATTTAGAAAATTTATCATAACAACTTTAATGATTTTTGTGCTGTTTTTAAGCCATGAGTCAACAGCGGCAATGCCGATGCGACTTGTCGTAAATGGACGCGATATTACTACGAAAGCTGCGCCTGTTTTGGAGAATAACCGTACCATGGTGCCTCTGAGGTTTATTGCTGAAGAGTTGGGAGCTGTTGTAAAATGGGATGAAGTAAATAGAGTTGTAACAGCCACTCGAGATGGAAAGACAATTACACTTGCTATTGGAAGCAAGGTTATACTTAGTGAAAACAATAGAAAATCTGTTACTTCAGATGTGGCTCCTTTTATAATTGAAGGTAGGACTTATGTTCCTCTGAGGGTAATAAGTAATGCGTTTGAAATAGGGATTGATTGGAATAACATGTCAAGAACTGCTTATGTAGATTCATCCCGAAAGTCAGCAATGGAACCTTTTTATAGCCTAAAGATTCTTTCACCACTGGCAAGTTCTAAAATAACTGGAACTACAAGTATAAGTATTGGCATTGATTCTAAAGATGTTGCTAAAGGCAGTCAGCTAAGAGCTTTGATTTTGGATTCGTATACACGAAAAGGATTTGTCGTCGCTCTGGCTCCAGCTAATTCTAAACAGATTGTCTATACCCCAAAGCCAGAAGATAATGGCGAAAAAATTCTTGCTGTCGCACTATATGATTCGAATGGAAATCTAATTTCTGCAGATTCTGTTCCAGTTATTGTTGAAGTACAGCCACAGGTTGCCCTAAGAGGAATTACTGATGGAATGACTATAACTGGTGCTCTAAATATAACTCCTGAATTTAACTTTTCGCCGTTTAAGGTCACGTATTCTGTAAAGAATAATGTGACAGGAACTATAAAGCTTTACGAAGATCTGGATCCTTATGGAGCTTTTACATGGAATCCTACTTTTGAGCAGAGAGGAGATTACACAATTTCTGTGAAAGCTTATGATTCTCGTAACAATAGCTTTGATAGCAGAGGCTACCAGGTGAAAGCTATGCCTAATAGGAGCATTTCTCTTTCTGGAGTCTCTCAGGGCGCTAAGGTTAATAGCCCAGTAAATCTAATAGCTAACAGAAATTTTGATGTAAGGGATACTTCGTATATTTTAAAGGATAAAGCAACTGGTGTTGAGACAATACTTGCTACGATGCCTTATGGTGGGTATACATGGTTTCCAGTGCCTGCGCATTCAGGTTCTAAGGAACTTATAGTGAGGGTTACAGACACAACTGGTCAGCAATGGTCTAGCGCTCCTGTCAGCGTACAGGTAGACGGTAGCCCTAAATTACAGATTCAGGGTCTGGGACCAGGTGCTGTCATCACAGAAGCTGTAAAAGTTGATTACAGAAGTAATGTGGAAATTACAAATATAAAATATGTCTTTACTAACGTAAAGTCTGGTGATAGAAGAGCTTCTGCTGCTGGCTCTAAAGAAGTGTCCTTCGTTCCTTTAAGTGGTGACGACGGAGACTGGAGGGTTCAGGCAGAAGGAAATGCTAGCGGCACAATCATTAAGAGTGACACAGTGCAGTTTAAAGTGTTCACAGGTAAGACTTTTGGGCCTTACAGCATAATAGCAAAAGATCAATTTTTGAATTATGCATCAGCCATGGCTGTAGACTCTATGAAAAAAACAGGTATGTCAGCAGCAATACAGACAGCTCAGGCTATATTAGAGACTGGTTGGGGGCAGAGCGTCCCAAGTGATAAATACTCCAATAAGAAGTCAAACAACCTATTTGGAATCAAAGGGGAAGGAAGTAACGGATCTGTAATCTCAAATACTTGGGAAGTATATAATGGAGTAACTTATAGAGTAGATGCAAAATTTAGGGCTTATAAAAATGCTTCAGAGAGTTGGAATGATCACAAAGCATTACTGTTAAAAGCTGATAGATACCAGATCTTTAGGGATGTTATGAATGATTATATTGCAGCATCGTGGGCGGTAAGAAGAGCGGGATACGCAACCGACCCACTGTATTCGATGAAACTTATAAATCTTGTAAGGCAGTATGACTTACAAAAGTTAGATTTATTGACATTTTAATAATATTTGGAGAGATTGAAATGAGTAGAGGAGTATTTCATGCCATAGCACGAATTTATGGATTGTTTTATAATTACCAGAAGAACTATTATTCTAGCGTATTAGAGCAAAATAAAGCCAAAATTGATTATAGTGAGATTAAATCAATATTGGATGTTGGTTCAGGTACTGGAGCACTGTGTACATCTTTTAAAACTTTTATTCCTGAAGTATCTGGTGTTGAACCCGTCGAAAGAATGGTACAAATTTCTAAAGAAAAAACTCGTGGAAAAGATATTTCATTTTACGTAGGGAATGCTTTAGAAGGACTTGAATTTACAGACAGTAGTTATGATATCGTAATTGCTTCTTATGTTGCCCATGGTATGAAGCCGTCAGAGCGGATTAAATTATATAAAGAAATGTACAGAGTAGCCAGAAAATATATGATTGTCTACGATTACAATAGAGAACGCAGGTTTTTAAATGATATTGTTGAATGGTTAGAGCGTGGTGATTACTTTAACTTTATCAAAGTTGTCGAATCAGAACTAAAAGAGTTGTTTGGCAATGTCAGGGTTGTAGACGTTGACACGAGAGCAGCATGGTATATTCTTGAAAAAGCCGGTGAACTATATGAGACAGTATAGATGTAGTAAATGCGATAAAGTGCATTCAGCGGAATCCTTAAAGTACAAATGTGACTGTGGTGGACTCTTTAGATTAGAGGAGACCATAAGAGATTTTGACTTTGGGAGCCCATTAAAAGCAAATAATGTTTCTCTTTGGAGGTACGAGGATTTATTGCCATTTTCAAGAGATGAAGCAAAGGGCATCACTCTAGGTGAGGGTATGACTCCTCTTATTAGATTAGAAAATAATTTATTTGGAAAAGCAGATTTTTACATGCCTACTCTGTCATTTAAGGATAGAGGAGCAGTAATGCTAGTTCTCATGGCAAAAAAACTTGGATTTGAAAGCCTTGCGATCGATAGTAGTGGTAATGCAGCTACTTCGGTGTCAGCTTATAGCTCCAGAGCTGGCATAAAATGCTTTGTATTTGTACCTGAAGGAACAAGTGAAAGCAAGCTATCTCAGATCAAAGCTCATGGGGCAATTGTAAAAGTTGTTGAAGGGAACAGGGCTGCTGCTGGTATTGAGGCAAGAAAGTTCGTAGATGAAAACAAGGTATTTTACGCAAGTCATATTTTCAATCCATATTTTTATGAGGGAACAAAGACGTACTTTTATGAGGTTTATGAGCAACTAGGCAATAGATTTCCAGATGTTTTCATCCTCCCAGTAGGTAATGGAACACTAGTTATGGGCGCAGAAATTGCCTTTTCAGAGTTTGAAAGAATGGGGCTTATTAAAGAGAGGCCACAGATTATAGCTGTACAGGCTCTTGCTTGTTCGCCAATCTATGATGCTTTTATAAATGAAAAGGATGTAGTTGAAAATATTGAACCTCAGCATACTATTGCTGAAGGAATTGCAATTTCCAATCCTCCAAGAGGAGAGGAGATACTTGATATAATAAAGAAATCAAATGGTAAAGTTGTTGCAGTGGAAGAAATTGAAATAATTGCTGCTAGGAAAGAGCTAGCGAAGAAAGGGATTTATGTTGAACCAACTTCCGCTGTAAATTATGCAGCCTTCATAAAGTTAAGGCGTGTTTTGGCTGACAAAATTACGGTTATTCCTTTTTGTGGAGCTGGGATTAAGAGTAGCTGAGATATATATTATGTAAGTTGCTTAAAGTGTTTAAGGTATCAATTTTACAGACCTAAAATTTGTTTAAATGTATTTATTTTAGGTATATGTATATAAACTACCAAAACGAGGAGGTATACAATGAACATAATTATTTATTCAACACCATCATGACCATGGTGCACGAAGGTAAAGGATTACCTAAACCAGAAAAATATAGCTTTTACAGATTATGATGTTTCTAAAGACTATAATAAAGCAGTAGAAATGGTCCAAAAATCCGGACAAAGAGGAGTGCCCGTAATTGATATCAACGGACAGATTATAGTCGGATTTGACAAAGCAAGTATTGATCAGCTTCTTGGACTCTAAAATTAAATGGCTCTCTTAATTGAGAGCCATAATTATGTTTTTTTATTATTGACTATGGTTACATATTTTAATTCATGGTATAATGGTTGGGTATGGAGGTGAGATTATTGGCAAGACCCATGAAAGCAAGGAAAGTATGTTGCTTACCAGAAACAAATCTATTTGGGCCTCTCAATAGAAGACAAAGTATAGGCGATGAGATTGTCATGTCTGTTGAAGAATACGAGGCTATAAGATTGATAGATCAAGAAGGGCTGATGCAGGAGGAATGTGCAGATATAATGGATGTCGCCAGAACTACTGTCCAGAGAATATATATTTCTGCAAGAAAGAAAATAGCTGATGCCATAGTTGAAGGGATACCTCTAAGAATAGAGGGTGGATCTTATAAGTTGTGTGAAGAAGACGAAAAAGAGTTGTTCTACTGCAGCAACTGCAGAGTTCACAGACATAGAAGAGGAAGGCACCATGGTATGCTGTAAAGGCAATAAAATTAGAAAGAAGGCGTATTAATGAGCGAAACATGCAACAGTAGCTGTAGTACTTGCAGCGTTGACTGTAATGACAGGACTGAACCAATGAATGAATTTGCTGCTAAGATGAATGATAACAGCAATGTCAGGAAAGTAATAGGTATTGTCAGTGGTAAAGGCGGAGTTGGTAAATCTCTTGTAACTTCAATGCTTGCAATTAATATGAGAAATAGAGGTTATAAGACTGCTATAATGGATGCAGATATTACTGGTCCTTCAATACCCAGATCCTTTGGAATAGACGGGAGAGCAGTTTCAAATGGGAAGAGTCTTATACCACGAGTAAGTGACAGTGGAATTAAGATTATGTCGATAAACCTGATTCTTGAAAATGAAACAGACCCTGTTATATGGAGAGGTGCTATAGTTACTGGAGTTGTAAAACAATTTTGGACTGATGTTGAGTGGGGAGATGTAGACTATATGTTCGTAGATATGCCCCCAGGAACTGGAGACGTACCGTTGACAGTATTTCAGTCATTGCCTGTTGATGGAATAATCGTTGTTACTTCGCCACAAGAGCTAGTTTCGATGATTGTCGCTAAAGCTGCAAACATGGCAAAGATGATGAACATACCCATATTGGGAATTGTCGAGAACATGTCATATCTTGAATGCCCTGACTGTGGGAAGAAAATTGATGTATTTGGCGAAAGCAAAGTGGAGCAAGTTGCTGCTGAGCAGAATATTAGTCGCTTTGCTAGAGTGCCGATCGATCCAAAGATTGCTGCTGCAGTAGATAGTGGAGCAATTGAACATATTAATGTAACAATGCTAGATGACCTTATAGCGGCTTTTGAATAAGAATATTAAGAGACTGGAGTTCCAGTCTCTTAATACTAACATAGGAGGTAGAAATGAACACTAGGAAAATTGCTTTTTCTGCAATGTTCATAGCTTTGGGTCTTGTTTTGCCCATTGCTTTTCATAGTTTTAATATGGGAGGACCAATGTTTTTACCAATGCATATACCTGTATTGATGGCAGGGATATTGTTAGGCCCTGTAGCTGGTCTTTTTGTAGGGATTGTTACTCCGATTTTAAGTTCTGTTATGACTGGTATGCCACCAATGTTCCCTATGCTGCCAATAATGGTAGCAGAGCTCGGAATATATGGTTTATCTTCCGGCTATATTGCTAAAATCATGAAAAGAAATGCATATGTTCCACTGTTAGTAGGGATGGTAGACGGTCGAATTGCAGCAGGTTTGATGGTTTTCATAATGTCGAAATTTTTTGGAGCACAGCTGTCAGCTATACCTTATATTAAGGGTGCAATTATAACTGGTCTTCCAGGTATTCTCATTCAGTTAGTAATTATACCACCAATTATAAAACTAATGAGAAATAATTTGAGCTTTTAAAACTAGTATTAAGCATAAAAATGCCCTGATCAAATAAGTGATTAGGGCATTTTCATTATACATAATTAGATTTACTGTTATGAATCATATTTTGATAAAAGTATTTCTGCTGACTCATGTGAATTAGTATTTTCTAGTTCAAACACAAAATTCCTTTTGTTGTGCTCATACATGGGATCATAGTAGTTTTTCATAAGCTCCTCAACTACAATTGGATGATTCTTCTTGCTGATTTCAAGAATGTAGTTGTCAACTGTTTCGTTTCCAAGCCTTTTGCGAAGATGATCTAGAGCCTCGATTAGCTCTTCATCTGTGTCGTGAACATAGTCTGACATAATATTTTCAACACGCAGATTCATTGGCGCAGTAATCCGGACATGGATTCCATCTCTGATTTTTTCAAAAAAATAGTCTGGAATGACAGAACGACCAATTCTCTTACTTTCGCCTTCAATAAAAATAATTCTATTGTCACATTTTGAAATGTCCTCATAGAGAAGAGATTCAAACATTTTTTGACTATTAGGTTTTCCAATGCCTACTGAACCTAGGATAGAACCTCTGTGGTTAGCACATTGTTCCAGATCTATTACATTGGCTTCTAAAGAACGTAACTCTGAAAGAATATGGGTCTTTCCTGTACCAGTATTGCCATAAAGTACAACGAGTCTGATATTTTCTGATATTCTAGGCAATTCATTATTTATAAAGCTCCTGTAACCTTTGTATCCTCCATCGAGTTTCAAAACGTTAATTTTCAAACTCTTTAATAGAGCTACAATGCTGGAGCTTCTAAAGCCACCCCGAGAACAGAAGAAGATCAGATTTGCATATTCTCTATTAAGTTCAAGTATTTTAGAGAATAGATCAGGCAAGCGCTTAGAGATTGCTTCTACTCCTATTTGTTTAGCTTTTTCAACGCTTTCTTTTGCATAAGCAGTTCCTATAGCGGCTCTTTCTTCATTAGAAAAAACCGGTAGATTGACAGATCCAGGAATCGTTTCTTCCATGTATTCTAATGGTGTTCTAACATCTATCAGCAAATATTCTTTTCTTGAAAATTTAGTTATTAATTCTTCGTACTTAATATCAGTGTACATTGCTAACCTCTTATCTTTTTTTTAATTATATAACAAATACTATTATAGTAAACCTTTTGACTTTTGTATTCATAAATTTTTGTAAATATTGTAGAATGTAAATATAAGATAGGAGTGAGGAAATGGATAATATCAAAATTGTGAAAAGCACTTTGAATGATAAAAGCTTGAAGCTTGTAGTAATGAAAGAAAATAAGGTAGTAGCTGTTTCTGAAGAGAGAGGAATAAAGCCCTTGTACACGGTCTACACTAAAAACTTAGATTTACTTGAAGGCGCTTATGTTGCTGATAGAGCTACAGGAAAAGCAGCTGCAATGTTACTTGTGAACGGCAAAATAAAAGGATTATATACAGATTTAATAAGTGAGGTTGCCATCAAAGTATTAGAAGAGGGCTCAATTCCATATGAGAGTAAAAAAGTTGTACCATTTATTCTCAACAGGGATGGAAGTGATAAGTGCCCAATAGAAAAGTTATCTGAAGATGTTATAGAAGTAGATGAACTGGTAGTTAAAATAAAGAATTTCTTAAATGGTATAAATAACTCAAAATAGGCGGTGCTACTTTGAACAACGACAGGAAAAAAGCAATAATTCAAATTCTAATAGCCGCTGTAATGCTTAGTACCGGTGGAATCTTGTTAAAACTAGTCGATCTTCCGTCAATGGCAATTGCTGGATCCAGGGCTATATTTTCTGCTTTAGTAGTGATGTTATATATAAAGAAACCTAAATTTACATTTTCAAGAGCACAGATAATAGGGGCTTTGTGTTACTCTTCAATGGTAATTCTATTTATTATCGCAAATAAACTTACAACAGCTGCAAACTCTATTGTTCTACAATTTACTGCTCCTGTGTGGGTTGCTTTGTTGAGCTTTATTGTGCTAAAAGAAAGAATAAAATGGTTTGATTTTCTCGCTATTATTGCAACCGGACTGGGCATGGTATTGTTTTTCCTTGATGAAGTAGGAGGGGGAAGTACAGCTGGAAACATTGTAGCTCTTGTTAGTGGTGTTGCTCTTGCTGGTGTCACGATTTCCCTGAGATTTCAAAAAGATGGATCACCTATAGAGACTATTCTTTTAGGGCATCTTATAACAATAGCGATTGGGTTACCTTTCATTTTTGGACAGTCTATAGGAACACAAAACCTAATTGGAATATTCCTTTTGGGGACATTTCAATTAGGTTTATCGTATATTTTTTATTCAGCTGCTATTAAACATCTTACAGCTATGGAAGCGATACTGATTATGGTTTTAGAACCAATTCTAAATCCCCTATGGGTCTTTTTATTAAATGGGGAAAGGCCAGGTGCATTATCTCTTTTAGGTGGCGGTATAGTGCTAATTACTATCGCATTTAGAGGTGTAGTTGCGAACAGGTAATTACTTCATTTTCTTTTTTATGCTGCCCAAAAGTCCTCTTGCTATGCCTCTGCCAATATCTCCAGTAATCGTAGTGACCGTTGTTTTATAGACTTTATTTAACGGATTATTTTTCATTGCTTTTTCTCGTTCGCGTTTTTCAGCGAGTTTAATTTTTTCTTCTTCTTTTTTTGCTTTCTCTGCTACTTTTTCTTCAGCAATCTTGATTTTTTCAAGTTCTTTTTGCTCTTTTTCTAGGAGTTGCTGTTCTTTTGCAGCATCTTCTTCAGCTTGTCTTTCCTCTGTTAATCTGAGTAATACTTCATAAGCAGATTCTCTGTCTATAGTTTCACTGTATTTATAATTCAAAGGAGAGCTGTTGATTATTGCTGTTCTATCTTCTTGAGATATAGTTCCCATTAGACTCTTAGGTGGTGCTATTAGTGCTCTTTCTACTATTGAAGGCTTACCTTCATCATCAAGAAAAGAAACTAGAGCTTCACCGGTTTTTAGCTCTGTAATTACATCTTCAACTTTAAAATCGGGATTTTGCCTGAATGTATCTGCAGCTGATTTTACTGCTCGTTCATCTCTGGGTGTATATGCTCTTAAAGCATGTTGAACTCTGTTTCCTAACTGCCCAAGTATTTTGTCTGGTATATCAATTGGATTTTGAGTAACAAAGAATACTCCTACGCCTTTTGAGCGGATTAGCCTTACAACCAGCTCGATTTTCTCCATCAGTATTTTTGGAGCATCATTAAAAAGCAGGTGAGCTTCATCAAAAAAGAATACAATCTTTGGTTGTGGAAGATCACCAACCTCTGGTAGTTGTTCATACAATTCAGAGAGCATCCATAGCAGAAAAGTTGAATAAAGCACAGGAGATAAAAACAATTTTTCTGAAGCAAGAATGTTTATAATGCCTTTACCAGAATAATCAGGAGTAAAGAAATCTTTAATATCAAGTGCTGGTTCACCAAAGAATAAATCACCGCCCTGATCTTCAAGTCGAAGAAGAGCTCTTTGAATGGCGCCGATAGATTGTGGAGAAACATTTCCATATTTTAGGGTTATTTCTTTTGAATTCTCACCAACATACTGTAACATAGACCTTAAATCTTTTAGATCAATAAGTAAAAGGTCCATATCATCGGCGAATCTAAAAGTGATAGTTAAAACTCCTTCTTGTGTATCATTAAGGCCTAGTATTCTGGAAAGCAATAAAGGTCCCATATCACTAATAGTTGTCCTTACTGGATGGCCCAACTCTCCAAAGACATCCCATAACCTAATGGGATATGGTTGATAAACAAAATTCTCAATTCCAATTTTGTCAATTCGTTCTTTTAGTTTTGGTGAATCTGTTCCAGGAACCGCCAGACTAGCTACATCACCTTTAACGTCTGCAAGGAATACAGGCACACCTATAGAACTAAAATGTTCAGCCATAACCTTCAGTGTAATTGTTTTTCCAGTTCCAGTAGCCCCAGCTATAAGACCGTGTCTGTTACTCATTTTTGATAAAAGCTCAACTTTTTTGTCGCCTTTTCCTATTAAAAAGCTATACCCTTCCAAATTAGACACCTCCAATACTTGAAATAATTGAATTAATAGAATTATATCATAAAAAAGAGACCGTAAAAACGGTCTCTTTAGTGTGTGACAACTTTAGGTAGATCTTTAGCTCTGAGTATCCAGTTTTCAACTTGTTTTTGAGCTGGAAGTCCTCTGACTAATTTCTTTTGCTCATTAACCTCTTTCATTTTATTCAGGAGGTTGTCTGCTCTTCTTGTTGCTAGTTCGGGAACAGAATCTACACCAGCTGCTTCGAGGATTTCTGCATATTGTGGACCTATTCCTTTGACCCGGTAGAGATCACAATGGTTGACCCAGGTTAATATCAGTTTCTCACTGATTCCAGTTTCTTCTGCCAGTTTGATTCTACCCTTCTTTGTAGCCCCTGCATCTAACAGCTTTTCCGTTTTATCAATGCCCGCTTCAATAAGTTTTGCTGCATAAGCTGCCCCTACTCCTTCAATTGCATCAATCTTTGCCATAAAATACCCCCTTTACTCGCTATTACTAATTTAATACCACAAATTTGTATTTTGTAACATTTATTTAAGTAATTTGTAATTAGTGGAAATGTTTTGCTATAATATCTTTGAGGTGAAAGTAATGGCAAAATATAACAAGAAGTTTTTAATTCCTTATTATGATACAGACGTAAATGGGAGGTTGAAGCCGGAGTCAGTTTTATCCTATATGGCTGAAACGTCATCTTGGCATAGTGACAGTGTGGGCGTTGGTCATAAGTTGTTGAATGCTGGTGGATACGGATGGATGTTAAACAGATGGGAAGTTGAAATATATAGTTTGCCTTCTGCTAAAGAGGAAGTTACTGTACATACATGGACTTCTGGATTTGATAAATTTTATGCCGAAAGACAATTCAGTATGAAAGATTCAAATGGAAAAGATATTGCAAAGGCGAGTACCCAGTGGATTTTTCTTGAAATGGGAAAGAAAAGGCCAAGGAGAGTCCCTGATGAAATAAAAGAGAAATATAACTTCATTAATGAAATGAATTTTAGTGAATACACAGAATTAAAGCCATTTGACTTTGAACCTGGGGAAATCATTACTACACGTCGAAGTGATATAGACAATAACAATCACGTTAATAACATCAGATATGTGGAATGGATGTTTGAGGGAATTCCCCAAGAAGACATAATAAACAAAGAGTTATTTAAAATTGCAATTAAATTCAATAAAGAGATAAGACTGGGAGATGAAGTCGCTACGTTTGCCATTGCTGACTCTGAGAATACAACTGCATATAGACACATAATTTCCGTAAAAGGTGAAATTAATGCAATAGGCTATACAGAATGGAAATAAAAAAGGACTTTAAAAGTCCTTTTTTTGAATTTTACCATTTTCAGTGAGAAGCATTTCTGTAATTTTGTCAAGAACTGGGACATCATCAACCTTAATACACTCCAGTGTGTGAATCCTTTTGCCAATGCCCTTGCCTTCTTTGAAATTAGCTTTCATAACTTTCATCAATGAAACTGGATGCTCAGGCTCTTTTAGTGAAATGAAAGCTGTGTCAGCTACAGCTATTGCATCACCTATGAGTTTTTCAAAGTCGAGGTTATCAAGACCAGGTATTAGGAAGAATTCAGCTTCTGAGTTAAGATCCTCGAAACCTTTTACTTGAACGCTTGGAAACGATGCTTTTGCAACAGCCATTAATGAAGCCATTAAAGGTCTGATTCCTGCTGAACGGTGGCCTGAGACAACTATTGACTCTTTTCTCATAATCGCATCTTCAATATATTGGCCCTGTTCTTCAGTCATGAAACCCTGCGCCACAAATTTCGAAATCATTGCATTCATTTAATCACTCCTTGTAATTAGATATATATAAATTATAGCATTTATACTTGAATAATTAAAGTTAATTGCTTTCCATTGCATATTTGGCATATAATCATAACCCAATCATGAAAATAGCATAGTAAAGGCATTTGTAAGTTGTGTAAATTGATTAAATTATTAGTTAATTCAAAAATTTGCTTGCAAAACGTGATGGTTAGTGTTATCATAGACGTGAGCTTTAATTCAGTAGTGATAACACAGTAGCAATATTTTTGTTGTTCTTTCAGATCATAACTCAAATTTATTGTTGTACGGTTACATGAATTAAAGAAATAAATTTTGGAGGTTATGCAATGAAAGGCACTGTAAAATGGTTTAACGCAGAAAAAGGATTTGGATTTATTACTACTGAAGAAGGAAATGATGTGTTCGCACATTATTCACAAATCCAAAAAGAAGGCTTTAAAACACTAGAAGAAGGCCAAGCAGTAGAATTTAACGTAGTTGAAGGACAAAAAGGTCTGCAGGCTGAAGAAATTACTATTATCTAATTAGAGCTTCCAAAACCTCCCGCAAACGGGAGGTTTTCTGTTAATATAACATTGAAAAGGAGAAATACAATGAGCGATAATACACCGGTTGCAATAGTTAACGGGAAAGAGATAACTAGAGGAGATGTTGTGAAATTTCTAAACGACATAGGGCCTGAAATGGCTATGAGTTTTCAGTCTCCTGAGGGAATTAACAGGGTAATAGACGAGCTTGTAAATCAAGAACTTTTATATCTTGATGCTATCGAGCACGATTTTGAAAGCGAAGCAGAATTTGCTGAAGTACTAAGAGCAACAAAAGAAAACTTGCTTAAAGGATATGCTTTCAACAAGCTTATTTCTGATGTGACCGCAGATGAGGAAGAACTTAAGAACTACTACCAAGAGAATTCAGAATTTTTTATCCAGCCTGAAACTGTCAAAGCAAGCCATATTCTAGTTGAAACATCTGAAAGGGCAGATGAAATAGCTCAAGAATTAAAAAATGGCTTAGATTTTGAACAAGCTGCACGTGACTATTCAAAATGTCCATCAAGCGAGGTAGGAGGCAGTCTTGGCGAGTTTGGCAGGGGTCAGATGGTACCTGAATTTGAGGAAGATGCATTTAATATGGAAGTTGGTACAGTGTCTGAGCCTGTTAAGACGCAGTTTGGTTACCATATAATTAGACTCGATGAAAAGTTAGAATCTAAATCACCATCTTTTGAAGAAGCAAAAGAGGAAATCAGAAAACAGGTATTGCTTAAAAAACAGCAAAAGAACTATACAGATAAAATCAATGAACTAAAAGGAATTTATTCTGTAGAAATTAAATAATATTTTAAGATCTTGACAAAGGCTGTTTTAAATCGTCAATTATGTTGATGAATGGCCTAGTTGAGGTCTTTTTAATTATTTGTGACAATACTTAAATAGAATAAATTCAATTTGAAGGACCTAAGGTCTATTGAATAAATGGGAGAATTTGTGGTATTAATAGTGTATGGTATCATAACATTATTACAACGGAGGTGATCTTTTGTTTTCCGGTTTATTAAGTAAATATTTCACTAAGCAGAAGATGATGAGAACGGTAGTTGTTTCGCTGATTCCCATCGTTGTTGCGGCTACATATTTTTTTGGTTTACGGGTATTATTGTTGTTTTTAGTCGTTCATGTCTTTGGAATAGGAACTGAATATATTTTTGAGAGGAAAAACAAAAAGAAGATATCAGAGGCGATATTCGTAACTTGTATACTTTTTACCATGACACTCCCACCAACTACTCCTTATTGGATAGCTGCTATAGGGATTATTTTTGGTGTGTTCTTTGGTAAAATGGTGTTTGGAGGATTTGGCAGAAACATATTCAATCCTGCTCTTGTGGGTAGGGCTTTTATTTATGTCTCTTTTCCTGAACCTCTAACTATACATTGGTCAAAAGTCTCTACTGGTTTTCCAGGTGGCTTTGCTACATATCTTAATGAGGGTATAGAAATGGTATCCCAGGCGACGCCAATGCTTGCGTACAGAGATAGTGGTGCAATGCAGTCAATAGGAAATCTTATCTTTGGAAATGTGTCTGGATCGATTGGAGAAACAAGTGCAATTCTTATTGTTTTGGCTGGTGCTTATCTCATCTACAAAAAAGTTGCTTCCTGGGAGACAATGGGTGGTTGCCTGATAGGTTTTCTAGGGCTAAGCACTGTTTTATATGCAATGGGCATTCAGCAAGTGCCAAATCCAGCTTGGGGGCTTCTTGCGGGGGGGTTGCTGTTTGGTACTGTATTTATGGCTACTGACCCGATATCGTCGCCAAAGACTAAAGAAGGGCGTTGGATATACGGTGTTATAATAGGCATTGTGACAGTTATCATAAGAGGTTTTGCACTCTTTGCAGGCGGAGTGATGTTTGCAGTTCTCATTGGGAACATGTTTGCTCCAATCATTGATGAGATAATCAATGCATATAAGAAAAGCAAGAAAGAAAAGCTTCAAGAAAAGAAAGAGGTGACAGCATGAAAAAGTCATTCTTTTATCCTATACTTTTCATGTCATTACTTACAGCAATATTTACTTTCATATTAGCGTTTATGGAATTTGGAACAGCTGAAAAGGTTGAGCAGAACCTTGCGCTAGAATTGCAGAAGAAGATTCTTTACGTGTTCGATATACCTTATGATAGTTCTGCTAGTACTGAATCCATAAATAAACTCTTCTCAGATAAAATAACTAGAGACGGAGATTTATTCACCTATACAGAAGGTGGGCAGATTATGGGATATGCATTCCCTGCAAGTGGACCAGGTCTTTGGGGTGGAATAGAAATGTACGTCGGGATATCTGAAGATTATAATACTCTACTAGGGCTTGCAATCACTGATCAGAACGAAACTCCAGGACTTGGAGGAAGAATTGGAGATGAAGAGTTTTTAGGACAATTTAGAAATCTTGATGTTTCTGGATCTACTCAAGGAAACTACATAATTTATAGACCTGCACCTGGAGGTAACACGGATGCCGTAACTGGTGCGACGTTGACTTCAAAATCTGTCTCAAAGCTGCTTAACGAAGATATCCAAGCTTTTTTAGCTGAGAGAAAGGGGGACTAAGCCATGGCAAAGCAGACGGCAAAAAATATTTTTGCAATGGGCATCTGGGTAGACAACCCTGTTTTCAGACAACTGATTGGAATTTGCTCTGCGCTAGCGGTAACTAACCTTATGCTGAATTCTCTGGTAATGGGTATTGGCTTGACTTTTGTAACCGGGCTTTCATCATTTACTATCTCTGCATTGAGAGATTATACTCCCAAGCACATCAGAATGATGGTTCAGGTACTAATAATTGCCGCTTACGTAATTATGGTCGATATTTACTTAAAAGCTTATATGCCAGAATTGAGCAAAGCGCTGGGACCATATGTCGGTTTGATAATTACAAACTGCATTATCATGGGTCGTGCTGAGGCTTATGCTCAAAAGAACAAACCAATACCGTCATTTCTAGATGGTATTGCAAACGGTCTTGGCTATACAGGAGTTTTGCTTTTTATAGCTTTCTTCAGAGAGTTAATGGGATTTGGTACTCTGTTTGGAATAAAGATACTTGGAGACTGGTGGACTTCATGGACCATAATGATAATGCCGCCAAGTGCATTTTTCCTTTTGGCTATAGTTATTTGGATTACTCATACAATTCAGGATAAGAAAAGCAAGGAGGTGACCGGGTCATGATAGAAGTAAACCCAATGGTAATATTCATTGCAGCAATCTTTACAAATAACATGATATTGTCAAACTTTTTGGGCATGTGTTCTTTTGTAGCTGTTTCCAAAGAGATAAACACCTCACTAGGACTCGGGCAGGCAGTTACGTTTGTACTAGCTGGAACAACTGTTATAAACTATCTTGTCTATCATTACATACTGGTTCCTTTTAATCTTGAATTTCTGAGGTTTATTGTGTTTATTATCAGCATAGCCGCTTTTGTTCAGCTTATTGAAATGATATTAGAAAGGTATATACCAAACCTGTACTATGCACTTGGAATATTCCTTCCTTTAATAACAGTAAACTGTGCGATTTTAGGGGTATCCCTATTTATGATAATAAGACATTACACATTCCTGCAATCATTTGGCTTTGCAGTAGGTTCTGGCATTGGATGGACAATGGCTATAGTATCTCTTGCAGGAATTAGGCAAAGACTTAAGAAAGCTAATGTGCCCAAAGGTCTTGAAGGACCTGGTATCACTCTGATTGTAACCGGAATCATGGCTTTGGCCTTTATCGGTTTTTCAGGGATTGTACAAATTTCTTAAGGGGGGACATAGATGGAAAATATAGTTCTCTCAACAGCATTTATAACAGTAATATCTGCAGTGTTTGCAGTACTATTAACTATTGCAGACAGGACAATTAATAATTATGGAATAGTTAAGCTTACCATTAACGATGAAAAAATCTACGAAATCGAAGGAGGCTCAACTCTGCTTCAGTCTTTGACTGCTGAAAAGATATTTATTCCTTCAGCTTGTGGAGGGAAGGCAACCTGTGGTTATTGTAAAGTTCAGATACTGGAAGGTGGAGGCCCTGTACTAGCAACAGAGCTGCCATTCATACCAGAAGAAGAACTGAAAGACAATGTAAGGCTGTCCTGCCAGTGTAAAGTCAAGGAAGACATTAAGATTAGGATTCCTGAAGAACTGTTTAACGTCAAGGAATTTGAAACGACTGTGCTTGAAATTACTGACTTAACAAGGACAATTAAGAAATTAAGGTTTAAACTTCCTGAAGGAGAGGAATTCACTTTTAAACCTGGTCAGTACGTGCAACTTAAAGCTCCATTATACGAAGGCAACGAGGAAGAAGTATACAGAGCTTACTCTATAGCTTCTTCACCAACAGAAATTGGTTATTTTGACCTTGTAATTGGATATGTACCCGATGGTGTTGCCACAACTTATGTTCATCATCATTTGGATGTGGGAGACAAAGTTTTGATTAACGGACCATTTGGCGAGTTTTTCTATCATAACGAGTCTGAAAGAGAGATGGTTATGGTCGCTACAGGTACTGGTGTTGCACCTATACTCTCCATCTTGGATTATATGAAGGCAAACGACATAAAGAGAAAAGCAATCTTTTATTTCGGAGCTAAGACTACAAAAGACCTATTTATGCTTGATCACTTTAAGGAACTTGAAGAAACTCTATTCGACTTTAAATTTGTACCAACTTTATCCAGAGTTACTGATGAAGAAGGCTGGGCGGGTGAAAAGGGTAGGGTTAACAATGCAATAGATAACCTGCTTGAAAATGGAGACGACAAAGAGGCTTATCTGTGTGGTAATGCACCAATGATTGATAGTGTAATTCACTCTCTTACGGCAAAAGGAATGCCTGAAGAATTAGTATTTTACGACAAATTCTAAAAGTAGCCCCCGTTTTTTCGGGGGTTATTTGTGTCTAAATCTAGACAATTATGCTATAATCATCTTAGATCTTAAGTGGAGGTTAGAGATGAAGTTAGAATTATTTGATTTTATTGAGCAAACTTTGGATATTATCGATTCAAAATCTGAAGAACTTAATAAAGTTGCTGGAGAATTAGAAAAGTTCTTTAATGACAGTCTGTTTATCAAAGATCATTTTTTAAATGTCAATTACAGAATTAAATCATCAGAAAGTCTGAAAGAGAAAATTTTGAGGCATAATTTTTATATTAAATACGACACTCCTGAAGACTTAGTGGAGGATTTATCAGATCTTATAGGGTTCAGAATAGAGTGTAGATTCATTGAGGACGAATCTAAAATCTATCAAGATATACTCAGATTGTTTAATAATCAGCAGGAGGATGGATATTATTCAAATGTTCTCAATGAGAGTATTTCTTTGAACCTAGATGAAAAACAACCGCAAATTCAAAAGAATGGATTTGAGATTTACAAGATCGATGGCAGGTACCGTAAAGACGGTGTAACAGTCAATTTTGAGTTACAAATTAAGTCTATGGTTAACGTATTCTGGGGGGATATCGATCATAGAGTACTTTATAAGAACTTCAATTATATGCTGACTGAAGACTTTTTTAGAGACATAATGTCATCGATTAAAGACAACCTTACGATGATAGACAGACAGCTTATGCTTATTTATAATCACCTTAGCAGCATGGATGCCAGTTCAACTCCAGCTAAAAATACACAGATTAAGAATCTGATTTCAAAGACAATACATGATATATATATTGTTAAAGTTAGACAAGAAGTTGGTTTTGTTCTAGATTTTAAGAAATCCAGTGATGTCATAGTAGACTTTATTTTTTCTAGAACCGAAAATGACAACGGGAATTATGGGGAAAGTTTTCTTAGGATTATAAACAGATTAAATGAAATTGGAAGCAAAAATATGGACTTTAACGACTTTATAGACTTTGACAGAGAATTTGTGTATAATGATGATTTTTCAAAGAAGATTGGCTCCAGTATACTCCAGGTAATCAATAAAGATTTTAGGTGGAATTTGTTCTTTAAGATTATTTTTGATATCGAAGAAGGTACAAAAACTCAAGATTTTGAAGGGTTTATTCACTATCTTAGATCTGGGTATCTTGAGATAATTAGCCACAGTATGGATGGAATGAGACTTTCTCATGATGAAAAAACCGAAATGGAAGTGCAACTGCTGGAATATATATATGAGTCTTTTGAAAAAGAAGCCAGCATTGACTTTATTAACCTTGTTGCTGTGCAAAACCTTGAAAATTATTTACTGAATTTAATAGGACCTATCAACGATTACGATGGTTGGTTAGCAAGCAGAAAGGATATTAAGACTAAAATATTGGAATTCCAGATACAATAGCCACTAATTTGCTAAAATAAGTGGATAAAAATTTGTTTTGGGTAAATAATACAGGAAAGAATTATTGAAAGGGTGATTCTATGTATAAAGATGAACTTGATGTGATTAAGCAAGCTATGTTAAATGAAGTCGAAGGTTATGAGTTTTATAAGCTTGCAGCAAGTCAGGCAGGTACTGGAGGCAGCAAAGAGGCTCTTATGGAACTTGCAAATGAAGAGCTGAAGCATGTTGAATTCTTAAGAGAATTATTCAACAAAATTAAAGAATCTCCAGAAGAAGATATTGAACTGGCACTAAAAGAAGGGCCACCATCGCCAGGAATTTACAAATGGGATAAGTTCGATAAGAGTTTGACTTCACTGGCTATGACGGTTTTTAGCATAGGGATTCAGATGGAAAAAGACGCTATTGAATTTTACACCAAAGCTAAAGAAAACACAAAAATTAAGGCTGCAGCAGATTTATTCGACATACTTATCAAATGGGAGAACGTGCATTTAGAGCAATTCTCTAAGCAGTACGACCTGTATAGACAAGACTGGTGGGATGAGCAAAGCTTTGCTCCATTTTAATTAAGAAATAACAGGGGAATCCCTGTTATTTCTTTTATAATTTGTTGTACTACTAAATAGGAGGAATAACTGTGAAAGACATATATCTTGCAGGAGGTTGTTTCTGGGGAGTTCAAGAGTACTTTTCACGAATAGAGGGTGTTTTAAAAACTGAAACGGGTTATGCTAATGGAAAAACGAAAGAACCTGATTACAGATCAGTTTGTACAGGTACTACCGGACATGCAGAAACCGTGTTTATTCAATACGATGAAGATGTAATACAACTTAAGGAAATATTGTCAAAATTTTTCAATATCATAGATCCGACATTGTTAAACAGGCAGGGCGGAGATTTTGGGACTCAGTACAGGACAGGAATCTATTATGTTGATGAAGCTGATTACGACATTGCAGTTGCCGTTATAGAAGAGGAGCAGAAAAAGTATAAGTCAAAGATAGTAACTGAAGTTGTACCTCTTTCATATTATTTTCCTGCGGAAGAATACCATCAGGATTACCTTAAGAAGAACCCCGGTGGCTACTGCCATATTAATCTTGATGCGTAGCATACCCGACTACTAAATGTCAGAATGAGGTGAAAGCTTGAAAGAAATAGAGATGTTAAATAAAGTCATAGAAGAAGCAAAATCTGCGGTTTCAAATATTCCTAATGGTTTTGATAAATCTTCTTTATCTTGTACAGTTAACAAAGAGTGGGCTTTTGATAGCTTTTTCTTTTGTGACAATATGGATGCCATGTCTTTTCTTTTGGATGAAGGATATGAAAGGAAATTGGATCTCATTTATATAGATCCACCTTTTTTTACAAAGGATAATTATAAAAGGAATATAAAGCTGACTGCTAACGGGCAAAAACTGACTTTAAAGACCATTGCATATGATGACAAATGGGAGAGCTTGTACGACTACCTTCTATTTATGACTAAAAGACTTTTCCTGATGCACAGATTGTTGTCTGAACGGGGCAGCCTATACATCCATATTGATTACAGGACATCTCACTATTTCAGGCTTATTCTAGATGAAATATTTGGTAAAGAAAGATTCTTAAATGAAATAATCTGGGCATATAAATCTGGAGGAACTGGAAGGCGAAGTTATTCCAGAAAACATGACAATATTTTAGTATACACTAAGACTTCTAAATATATTTTCAATCCTCTAAAGGAGAAATCATATAATCGCGGGTTAGCACAATACAGATTTAAAGGTGTAAAAGAATACAAAGATGAAAAAGGATGGTATACGCTGGTCAATTTGAAAGATGTATGGTCAATTGATATGGTTGGACGCACTTCAAGTGAAAGAACTGGCTACGAAACGCAGAAACCTTTGAAGCTTTTAAATAGGATTATTGAAGTATCTACCAATGAAGATTCAATTGTAGCTGACTTTTTTTTGGGTAGTGGAACGACTGCAGAAGCAGCTATAAAGCTTAATAGAAGGTTTATAGGCTCTGATTCTAGTACAATAAGCCAGTCAACTGTATTACAGAGAATCTTTGATATTTCAAGAGGTTTTAGATTATTTAGTTATAAACAAAATCCTAATGATGAAAGGTTAGATATCCGTTTCTCTACAAAAAGAGGAGAAGATTTTATTGTAATAAAGATTGATAGGTATATTCCCAAAGCTGATTATATTAGAGAAATAATTGCGAGTGGGTTTAATCCCAGTGAGATAATAGTCGATAATTACTTGTTATTCATAGAGCAGATATCAATAATAAAGACAGAAGAGACAAGAGAAATAACTGAAGTGTTTTTCCGTCCGGATATACCTGGCGAAATCTTTATTAAGAGCGACAATCTGGATGATTCAAACTTTGAAATAGAGATTATCGACGTGTTTGGCAACAAAGACTCCTATAAGTTGTCGAGTTTAGAATAGAATCGTATTACTAATCAATTAATTGTTGAAGTTTATTGAAAAATAATCTAATATATAGATTATGCAGTCAACTTATTTAATGAGAATTTTAAAAATAAATTAAAAGGAGAATTGATATGGACGAACACAATCACATACACGACGAACACTGTAATCATGATCACGAACATGAGGAAATGGAAATAATTACTCTTACACTGGATGATGATACTGAACTTGAGTGTGCAGTAATGGGAATTTTTGAGGTTGAAGAGAATGAATACATTGCACTTCTACCACTTGAAGACGATGAGGCTGAGGAGTTTGATGAAGTTCTACTCTACAAATACAATGAAAAAAATGACGAAGAATTTGAGCTTGAACTAATTGAAGATGAGGAAGAATTCGACCTTGTTTCAGAGGCTTTTTATGCATTATACTCTGACGATGATGATTTCGACGAAAGCGACGAGTGATTTTAAAGTGCTTCGCAATTTGCGGAGTGCTTTTTTTCACAAGGAGTTGGTTTTTTGATTAAACTAATTGCTATAGATTTAGATGGGACTTTATTAAATAATAATAGAATTATACCTGATGAAAATGTCAGGGTAATAAAGCATCTTGTAAACGCTGGCCTGGAAATAGTTATTGCTACAGGAAGGCGCTATTATTCTGCAAAAAAACTGACAGAACAACTTGGAGGTCATTTCACAATACTTGCTAACAATGGAAACATTGTAAGACGTACAGATGATGACGAACTTTTAATCTCAAAATATCTGGATGCAGAAGCTTATAGAGATATTTTGAATGAAGCAGATATTTTAAAGTTAAAAGGGATAATACATGTCGATATGTTTAATCAGGGTATTGATATAGTCTTAGAGTACGATGGTGTTGACAATTCCCACATGAAAATAGTTACTGAAGGAGACAAGAGATTTAGAATTGCCCCTAAAGAAGAACTATTAAGACTCGACAGAGTTCTGGCTGTGGTCTATCCAGGGGATAAAAAAAGACTTTCTGAGTTTTACAGCATCATAAACAGCAAATATCCAGGTAGATATAATTCACATGTATTGGAGAATATAAGGATTGCTGAAGCGATGTATGAAGCTATGAATCCCCTTGGCAGTAAGTGGAAGACCTTATTGGAGTATGCACAGCTGAAAGGTATAAAGAAAGATGAAATTCTTGCCATAGGTGATGATAATAACGATGTTGAAATGATTTTAAATGCTGGGATAGGTATTGCTATGAAAAATGGAAGCGATCTTGTCAAGTCGGCAGCTGATATAATTACTGAAAAAGACAACGATGAAGCAGGAGTAGCATTTATGCTGCGAAATGTTCTATCATCATTTATGTAGGAGTATAACATGAGTAATGACAAATATAGGGCATATTCAGATTATCTGTTTGAAAAATATGGTGAAAAAGTATACAAATTGCCAGTGAAACTTCCTTTGACCTGCCCGAACAGAGATGGGAATCTTAGTAGTGGAGGCTGTACTTTTTGTGGAGAAGAAGGAGGCTCATTTGAAAATCTTTGTTCATCAGTTGATGTTGCAGAGCAGCTGAATACCAACAAACAGTTGATTATGAAAAAATACAAAGCCGAGAAGTTTATTGCATTCTTTCAGAACTTCTCAAATACTTATATGCCCTTGGATAGTTTTAAGGATGCAATCAATGCAGCTGTGCAACCTGATATAGTAGGTATTTCCATATCTACCAGGCCGGACTGTATAAGGGACAATTATTTGCAATTTTTAAGAGAATTAAAGTATAATAAGGGTATAGATATAACACTTGAGATTGGCTTACAAACAGTAAATTATCACAGCCTCAAGAAGATAAACAGAGGTCATGGACTCGCTGAATTTATTGAAGCCTTAATGAAAATTAAACAGTATGGGCTAAGAGTATGTGTGCACATGATTTTAAATTTGCCATGGGATGACAAGCTGGATGTAATAGAAGGTGCCAGGGTTATTTCTGTTCTGGGTGCAGACGAAGTTAAGCTGCATAGTTTGTACTTAATGGAAGGAACTGCAATGGCTAATCAATACAAAAAAGGAGAATTTGAGCTTTTGTCAAAAGAAGATTATATTGATAGAGTCATTCTCTTTTTGGAATACCTAAATCCAGACATTATCGTTCAAAGGCTGATAGGGCGTGCCCCTTCAGAAGGCTCGCTTTTTGTGAATTGGCAAGAGTCATGGTGGAAAATACGTGATGAAATTATCGAAAGAATGCGAGAAAAGAATACTTATCAAGGTAGTAAATTTGATTATCTAGGCGGTAAAGCTTTAAAAGTTTTCAATGATTAGTAAAGCATAAATTAATTTAATGAAAGGTCAGGTGGTTTATCATGGTTAAGTTTATTTTAGGTGCTAAAGGCTCAGGCAAGACAAAGTGGCTAATTGAAAAAGCCAACAAGGACATGCTTGAGGGTAATGGGAACATAGCTTTTGTAGATGTAGATGATAACCATATTTTTAGTCTCAATTACAATGTTAGGTTGATTAATGCCATGGAATTCAATGTACTTAACGTGCAGTCTTTCTATGGCTTTTTGTGTGGAATAATGGCGATGGATTACGATTTGGAGAAAATATATGTAGATGGTATCTACAAAGTTATGAATCTAGAGCTTAAAGATTTAGTTTATCTGATAGATTCACTAAATAAAATTGCTGATAAATATGAAGTTGATTTTTTTATAAATATTGATTATACTATGGAAAAAATTCCTGAAAATCTCAGAGCTCACTGTTATGAGATAGAAGAATTATAAAAAAAGGAGCCGTAAGGCTCCTTTTAGAATTGTAATGGAGGATTATTTTGAAACAATTGAGGTTAGATAAATTATTGAGCAATATGGGTGTTGGAAGCAGAACTTTTGTGAAGGATGTTATAAAAAAAGGGCAAGTATCTGTAAACGATAAAATTTGTCTCAATCCACAAGAAAAAGTAAAACCTGGCGAAGACAGGATTTTTTTCTGTGGCAAAGAAATAAGCTACAGAGAATTCATTTACGTGATGTTAAACAAGCCACAAGGAATAGTGTCTTCGACAGATGATCCAAGAGATTCAGTTGTAGTCGAGCTCCTAGACAATGATTTGAGACAGTTTAGACCGTTCCCAGTTGGCAGACTAGATAAAGACACAGAAGGTCTACTTCTCCTGACAAATGATGGCGAGTTGGCACATAAGCTTTTGTCTCCTAAGAACGAGGTAGATAAAGAGTATTTTGCTATTGTAGAGGGTGAGCTTAAAAAAGAGCACGTAGAAATTTTTACAAAAGGCATAAAACTTGAAGATGGCTATATTACAAAGCCTGCTAAATTAGAGATTATCGCCTCAGGCAATCATTCGAAAGCAAATATCACCATAGTTGAAGGTAAGTATCATCAGATAAAGAGGATGTTTGCGTCCCAGGGTTTTCGGGTTACTTACCTCAAGCGCTTCCGTATGGGGAAGCTTAATCTAAGTGAAACACTTGGACCTGGTGAATACAGGGAATTGACTGAATATGAAGTTGAACTTTTGAAAAATGATCAAGGTGTGATATAATCACTTCGTAAATACTCTGTAAATATGAATTAGAATGGGTGTATGTTTTGATTTACCATGGGAAAAAAGGTCTTTTTGAAACGTTTTTTGACAACAGATCATTTTTAATTTTGCAGTTGCAAAATGGGGATATTTCTAAAAGAGAATTTCTTGAACTTAATTATGACTTTGTAACTCGCATGAACGTTAAACCGTTTATTAGGGTCGATAGTTATGAAAAAGGCATGTACAATTACCAGTATTTTAATGTTCTTGCAAAATACTTCAGGATGCTTGCAATGGAGATAAGAGGCTCTAGGAAACATCAAAAGTATTATGTGGAATACCTGAATAAAGGTTATAAGTATTATCATGAAAAGGACAGAGCTGCATTAGATGTACTGAGAATATTAGAATTTCAAAATGTAGAAGCCTATTTTGTAAAATGTGAATCTAAGAATTTGAAGGATAAGCTTTATGAGATAGTGTTGAAAGAAAAGAAAGAAGCTATTTTTCATTCAAAAGCCGTATGGCTTCTGGATATTCTCAAAAAAGAGGGAGTATTTCTTGAAGGAAGAAGAAAATCTCTGATAGATGAATACATCAACGAGACATATTAAAACGTCACCCACGAAGGGTGACGTTATTTTGTTATCGTCTTGATTACTTCTTCTAATGAAATACCTTTTTGGATATTAAAGGTGCCTGATCTGAGTTTTGTATCCAGCTTCATTTCTACAACCTTCGTCAAGAAATCTCTACTACTGCTAATGACTCCAGCATCTTCAAGAATTAAACCAATTTTACCAGGTAGACTCCCCTCGGGTATAACAACTTTAACCGATACAGTCTGTGGAGGTGGTGCTGGTACGGCAGGATCTTCTACTTGTGGATCTTCAGGTTCTTCTGCAACTTCCGATACATCTGGAGGTTGCTCAGGCTCATCTGTGCTTTCATCTGGAACTTGTGGTATTTCCACGGGCCTTTCAGAGTTATCGACGATTATGCTTGGATTATCTGGTATTTCAAGAGCATCTTTAGCAAATAAAACGTCGAGTCTCCAACCAATTACAAGTGTTACGATTATAAGTATTGCAAACATAAAGACATAGTCTATTGAATCATATAAAATGTCGCGAATTTTATCGAAGCCTTTCAAGATATCACCTCTAATGCTATCAGAGTCAGTTCATTTCCCATTTACACGGGTTTATAGTATAATTATAACATAATAATTAAGAAAAGGTGATACAAACTTTGAGAGAGATTACGATAGGAAAGAATGAGGCAAATCAGAGGCTGGACAGGTTTTTGAAGAAATATCTTAACGAAGCCTCTAATAGTTTCATTTATAAAATGATTAGAAAAAAGAATATTAAAGTAAATAAAGGCAAAGCAGAACCTGAATCTATTCTCATGGAGGGCGATACTATACAGCTCTTTCTTTCGGATGAAACAATTGATAAATTTAAATCTGACAAAGAAGCTCGCATGAATGCCATAGCTCCAGACATATTTTATGAGGATGACAACATAGTACTCATTAACAAACCTGTTGGAATTCTGTCTCATGGCGATGGACAAGCCTATGAAGAGAACGTCGTGGATTCATTAATCTCCTATTTAATATTGAAGGGTGATTATGTACCTAGAATTGAGAAGACATTTACCCCGGCCATTTGCAATAGATTGGACAGAAATACATCTGGGATAATAATTGGCGCTAAGAACTCTAGTTCATTGAGGGCAGTAAATAGTGCTATAAAAGATATGAAAGTTCACAAGTATTATAAGGTAATCGTAAAAGGTGAAATTCATGACGGTTTTGAACACAAGGGATTTATGAGCAAAAATGACGATAGAAATATTGTGAAAATCTCAAGTGGAAGAGATGACGATTCGAAAGAGGTACACACTAGATTCAGAGTTATAAAGACTAATGGTGAGTACACAATACTAGAAGCTGAACTAATAACAGGAAGGACTCATCAGATAAGAAGTACACTTAAAGCCCTTGGATTTCCAGTAGTCGGCGACAGAAAGTATGGGGATTCAAAGACGAATGATTACTTCAATAAGCGTTACAAACTTGATAATCAGTGGTTACATGGCTACAAGGTAGTCTTTGGCGGTTTTGAAGAACCTTTCAGTTATCTCAATGGAAAAGAGTTCACTACTCAACCGGGAGAAATACTTGCAAAGATTGAACTAGACTTATTTTCTCGATAGGAGGGATTTAAATGACTGAGTTAATGAATGTAGAAGTAGAAGGCTTTGGTGAGATTCAAATTGAAAAAGGCACTACACTTTTAGAAATTGCAAAGAAAGTCTATCAAGAAGACTATAAAAAATACCTAGGTGCAAGGATAGGAAACGAAATATGGCCTTTGTACAAAAGCCCTGTTGATTCAGCTAACATACAGTTTATTGACAACAGAGATGTAGATGGTTATAGAATCTATACAAGAACAATTTCTGCAGTTTTCATTATGGCATGCAAGGAACTTTTCCCTGGTAACGACGCTATCATTCATCACTTCCTTGGGCCTGGTTTGTATGCTGAACTAGATGATAAACATGGGATATCTTTTGGTGAAACTACTGCACTTGAAAATAAAATGAGAGAAATAATTGAAAGAGACATGCCAATCGAGAGATTTGAACTGGATAAAGCTTCAGCTGTGGAGCTCTTTAGATCAAATAAATACAAGGATAAAGTCAGGCTGCTTTCAACTCTGGACAATAAAAAAGTCAGTGTGTACAAAATTGGTGATCATATAGACTCTTTCCATGGATACTTAGCGCCTACAACTGGATATACTGAGGAATTTAAATTGAAATATTACTATCCAGGTGTAATTATTCTATTCCCGAGTAGAAAGAATCACTACAATCTAAACAATTTCTACGATCAAAAAAATTTAGCAAAGATATTTAAAGAAGCCAGCGACTGGCTGGAGATTCTTGACCTTGCAAATATTGGCTCTCTAAATGAAAAAGTTTTAGGAGGGGAGATAGAAGAAGTAATAAGGATATCAGAAGCTCTCCATGAAAAAAGGATAGGGCAGATAGCAGATAGGATATTCCACGATCAGGATATAACTATTATTCTTGTAGCGGGGCCATCTTCTTCAGGTAAAACTACCTTTGCAGGAAGGCTCGCAACTCAGTTAAGAGTTAACGGCATGAGGCCTGTTTCCATTTCTATTGACGATTACTTTGTTGACAGGCATAAAACTCCAATTAAGCCAGATGGTCAGCACGATTTCGAATCATTGGAAGCTATTGATATTGAAAAGTTCAATATGGATTTGATTTCTCTTCTTGAAGGGGAGTCAATAGAATTACCAAGATTCAACTTTATTACTGGGACCAGAGAAAAATCAGGTAACTGGATTAGAGTCGATAGAGACCATCCAATTATCATCGAAGGAATTCATGCGCTAAACCCAAAACTTACCTCTGAAATTCCAGGAAAAAACAAATTCAAGGTGTATATTTCTGCTTTGACTCAGTTGAATATTGATAATCACAATCGTATCGCCACAACAGACACCAGGCTTATCAGACGAATGGTTCGGGATGTTAAATACAGAGGCAATGGACCTTTGAGAACCCTTGAAATGTGGAAAGGAGTTAGAGAAGGCGAAGAAAAGTATATTTTCCCGTATCAGGAAGATGCAGATGTGATGTTTAACTCTTCTTTAGTATATGAGATGTCAGTATTAAAGAAACATATTCAGCCATTGTTGGAAGAGATTGGATCGGATAGTATATACTTTAGTGAAGCTAAAAAATTAATTCGATTTTTGCAGTACTTTACGAGTATAGAAGATGAAAGCCAGATTCCTCCTAATTCACTTCTGCGAGAATTTATTGGCGACAGGTGCTAAAATGAGAAAAACTATTAATACTGTTTTGTTACTGGTAGCACTAACTGCTATGAGTTTGCTAATTACAGGATGTGGAAGGCAACAAGAGGTGAGCGAACCAGAAACAGTGATACCTGAAATTACTCAAAGCGAAGAAGAACCAGTAATGTCAGAAGAACCTGAAATTACTGAAGAAACCGAAGAAAATCAATTGCTGGAAATAGTTCAAAAGATGAATCTTAAAGAGAAAATTGGGCAACTGGTCATTATTGGGATTAATGGAGTTAAGGCTAATGAGGAAGAACTTAAATTAATAGCAGAAAGAAGCGCAGGTGGAGTCATATTTTTTCAAAGAAATGTAGAGAATGACGCACAGTTATCATCCCTAATAGAATCGCTGAACGAAGCAAATGGGAATTCATCATTACCTCTTTTCCTGAGTATAGATGAAGAAGGTGGGAAGGTGACAAGGCTCTCTAATATATTCCCAAACTTTCGTTCTGCTTATGAACTAGGTAAACTCAATAACGAAGAAGCTTCATATAAATACGGGAGCCTTCAGGCTTTAAAACTTAAATATTTTGGCATAAATATGGATTTTAGTCCTGTGTTAGATGTTTCAACAAATTCTAAAAATCGCGTTATAGGTGACAGATCTTTAAGTCAGAACCCAGAAATCGTAGCCATACAAGGCGTAAGTATTGCTAAAGGAATTATGAGTCAGGGTATAATACCTGTAGTAAAACATTTCCCTGGTCATGGGGATACAAGTGTTGATTCTCATGAAGGGTTACCGGTGATAAATAAGAACAGAGATAGACTTTTCGAACAGGATATTTATCCGTTTAAGTATTCTATTGACAATGGGATACCAGCAGTTATGGTAGGGCATCTGTTAGTCACTGCCTTAGACGATGAGCCGGCAAGTGTATCAAATATTGTAATAAATGATTTATTAAGAGGTGAATTAGGTTTTAATGGAGTTGTATTTTCAGATGACATGACCATGGGAGCTGTAACAAAAGGATATGGTACAGCTGGAGCTGCAGCAAAGTTTATCATGTCTGGAGGGGATGTAGCCCTTATTTGTCACGGAACTGAGTCTGTAAATGAGTTTTTGGATTCTATGGAAGAAATGGTTATAAGTGGATTAATTACTGAAGAACAAATAAATGAAAAGGTTCTGCGAATAGCTGCTTTAAAAGAAGAGTTTATTGTAAATGATTTAGATCAACAACAGAATGATTTTCAGGAATTAATTGAAATGATGGACAAATTCAACGCAGAGTGGGAGGAGTTCAAATGAGAAAAGCTATTGGAATAGATCTGGGTGGGACTAAGATCAACGCCGCTCTCATAGCAGATGATGGAACAATTCTAAATAAAATTACTGTTAAGACTATAAATGAAGGTGATCCTTTAATCATAATCCAACAGATGGCAGCAATGGTAAATGAGTTGTCTGTAAATGAGGAAGTTTCAGGTGTGGGAATAGGAACTGCTGGTTTTGTCGACTCAAAAGAAGGCAAAATTCTCGCTGTTGGAGGCAATATAAAGGGCTGGGCATGGACTGATGTTAGAGATTTGATGTCTCAATATACAAATATCCCAGTATTCGTTGAAAATGATGCCAATTGCGCTGCCATATGCGAATCGTGGCTTGGCGCTGCAAAGGGATTAGAAAGCTTTGTTATGCTGACAATAGGGACAGGTCTAGGAGGAGCGACCTGGCTGCCACCTGCCGGTTTGTGGAGAGGGTCGAACTTTAGGGCAGGAGAGTTTGGGCATTCCATTTTCAGACCAAATGGACGTCCCTGTACCTGTGGACAAAAAGGTTGCACTGAAAGGTATATTTCTGGCACTGGAATTGAAAACAATTATCGAGAGCTTACTGGAAAGAGTTTGTCTGGAAAAGAAATTACAGCAGTATACGAAATCGATGAAAAAGCTAAAGCTGCGGTGGATAAATTTGCTTCAGATTTTGGAATATTTCTTGCTAGCATGAAAAACCTGATAGATCCACAGGCATTTATCCTTGGCGGAGGTGTTATAGCATCAAAAAATCTATGGTGGGACAGACTTATAGAAGAGTTTAATACTCAGGTAAATGATGCTTCATCTTTATTAATAATGCCAGCTCAGTTTAAAAATGAAGCGGGTATGCTAGGGGCAGCTAGATTAGCCCTGGATCTGTCATAGAAGTATTATGCATGCGAATGGCTTATTCTGAACAGGATAAATAAAGCTACAGCCGATGCTGTAAAGCCAAATCCAGTTGTCAGTTTGAGACCTCCAGCTTCAAAGAGCAGAGGACCTACTATAGACTGAATTGCTACTGTAAAGGCATTAACTGTGTAAAAAAGCCCGAGAAAAGTGCTCCTATTTTCAGGGAATATCTCAGAACTAAAAGCCTGGTATGCAGTCCATCCACTATCCAGGCCAAAAGCAAAAGCAGATGCTAGGAAAGTTATTATGAACACTGAAGGTATATATGCAATTAACATTATTGATAACACCATAATTGTGAAGCAGTATCTGGAAAACCTTAATTTCCCTATTCTGTCTGCCATCATAGCAGCTATTGCTATGCCCAAGATAGTACCCATTGCCATTATAGAGTACACAATTCCGATAGATTTCTGGCTGAGTCCGTGTTCTGTAGATAAGTTTATGGATAAAAAATTATATAGCATTGTCGGCGCTGTAATCAACAAAAAGAGAGATCCTAAAACTTTGATTGTATGAGGGTTTTTAAGAATTTTTATAAAACTTTCAGTATCAAGTTTCACGTTGGTCTCTTTTCTGCTTTCTGGGAGTCTGCTAAGCATTAACAGAGCAATAACAGTGAGTAATGCAAGTGGCAGGTACATACTTTTTAGATTGTTGTATTTATTTGAGAGAATAGCTGAATATAGAGGGCTTGACAATATAGCAAGTCCAAAAGCAAGTCTTAAGATACCAGCTGCTTTTCCTCTCTTTTTATAGTCGACAAATTCAGATATGTAAGACATTAGTGTACCACTTAAAGAAAAATATCCAAGACCTAAGAAAATTCTTCCTGCAGCATACTGAAGAGCGGTAGAAGAAAATGAACAAATTAAGTTTCCTACAAGGAAAAAAGACAGTGCTAGGCTCATAAGCTTTTTATTGCCGTACTTATCTGCCCAAATCCCAAATAAGGGTACTAAAATTCCAATAGCTGAATATCCAAGATTAAAAAATGCTACCTGACTTGCTTTAATCCCAAAGTGTTGAGATAGAAAAGGAGCAAGGGGTCCAATAAAATTCATTTCAATAGCTATTGTAAACTGTATTATAAACGCTGTTAAAAATATTAGTAGCTGTCCCATTTTTCCTCCAAAACTATAGTTGATAGATATTCGATAGTGTCGTATAATATTCGTGTGTCGAAAGAGTATGTGTTTCTTCATCTTAACATAAAATAATTACAAAAGAAATAAGGAGATATGAATGCTTAAAAGGTTTATTGCTTATTACAAGCCACATAAAAAATTATTTATCATCGATATGTTTTTTGCTTTTCTCATATCGCTATTTGATTTAATATTCCCAGTTTTCACTAAGAATATGGTAAACGAAATCATCCCAGATGGCAATATGCGACTTTTGGTAATCTGGACAGTTGTAATGCTATTTTTATTTGTAGTCAGATACATAAGTCAGTATGTCGTTGCTTATTACGGGCATTTACTGGGAGTGAGAATTGAGCACGACATGAGAAGAGATATTTTTTCACACCTTCAGACACTGTCGTTTAGCTATTTCGACAATACCAGGACAGGCCACATTATGTCTAGAATAGTTAACGATTTAAGGGATATAACTGAGCTAGCACATCATGGGCCGGAAGATCTTTTTATTTCAATTATCATGCTGGCTGGTTCTTTCCTGATATTACTTTTTATCGAGTGGAGACTTACTCTTATTATATTTGCATTTATTCCTATTTTGGTTTGGTTTGCAATTAAAAAGAGAATTAGAATGGAAGAGTCTTTTAGAGAAGTTCGTCGCAAAATAGCTAATGTAAATGCACAGCTAGAAAATAGCATTTCAGGGGTCAGGGTAGCAAAATCTTTTACAAACGAAGATTATGAAATTGAAAAATTCAGCATGGGAAATGCAGCTTTTGCAGATGCGCGACGTGAATCTTATAAGGTTATGGCTGAATTTGTTGCTGGAGTTGGAATTATATCTAGCCTCTTGAATCTTACTGTAATTTCTTTAGGAGGATTTTTCGTATTTAAAAGAATAATTAGCATAGGGGATCTTTTTGCTTTTACTCTTTATGTAAACTTCTTTATGCAACCCATAAGAAGACTTACAGAGTTTACACAGCAACTGCAAGATGGGATGACAGGATTCGAAAGATTTATTGAAATAATGGATATTGAACCAGATATTGTAGACAGCCCAGATTCGGTTGAGCTTCAGAGAGTGACAGGAAACATTGGTTTTCAAAAAGTGGCATTTAGCTATAATAATGGAGAAGACCAGGTACTTTCTAATATTGATCTGGAGATAGGAGCTGGTAAGACAGTGGCAATTGTCGGACCCAGTGGTGCTGGAAAGACAACACTATGCCATCTAATACCACGGTTTTACGAGACTACGAAAGGTAAAATCACGATAGATGGTTACGATATTAAAGAAATTAAGCTAAGGTCTCTGAGAAAAAATATTGGTTTGGTTCAGCAGGATGTATTCTTGTTTACTGGAACCATAAAGGAAAATATACTCTATGGAGATCCTGGAGCGACCGATGAAGATGTGATTAATGCTGCAAAACTTGCGAGTATACACGACTTTATAGAATCTTTGCCAGCTGGTTATGATACTTACATTGGTGAAAAAGGTGTAAAACTTTCTGGTGGGCAGAAACAGAGATTGTCAATTGCCAGACTTTTTCTAAAAAATCCGCCAATTCTTATTTTGGATGAGACGACTTCCGCTCTTGACAATGAGACAGAAACTATAGTTCAGAAATCACTTGAAGACCTTTCGAAGGGCAGGACAACTCTTGTCATCGCCCATAGGCTTTCGACTATAAAGAATGCGGATGAAATCCTGGTTCTTACCTCTAAGGGTGTCGAAGAGCAGGGATCACATGAAGAGTTAATGGCTACAGAAAGTATTTATAAAAGATTGTACATGTCACAGTTTAAAAACAGTTGACAAATACCGGAGATTAAAGTCTCCGGTATTTGTATGTAACTCTTATGTAACCAGATATTAATAAATTTGTAACTATCTCAATTAATGGGTATAATATTATAGTATTAAGACATCTATGGAGGTTCAATAATATGAAACGAAAGATTATCTCCGTTCTATTTTTGATTACAATAATCGCTGTAATGGCGTTTGCAGGCCCTGAGTTATACGGGCATTTTTTTGGTGGAATTACAGGAGAGGCTAAATCGTTAGACGTTGATAAAGCTATTCAATATGCAATATTTGAGAATCCAGTTTTAGCTGCAAAAGCTGACTGGATTGTTGACGATAATTCAGATGTAATCGAAGATGAAAGAGCTCAACTAATAAGAGAACATTTGGAATCTGTTGTTAATGCTTATGAAGACAAGTATTTTGTGAGCAATGAAGAAATTTCATTTCCACCTAAAGTAGATGGTAGGTTTGTTTATCTTACATTTGATGACGGTCCGTCAGAAAAGGCAACTCCACAAATTTTAGAGATTCTTGGGAAATATAGTATTAAAGCTACTTTTTTTGTCGTAGGAAGCATGTCAGATAAATATCCCGAAAGACTTAGAGAAATAAGAGACGCTGGTCATGCTATAGGGAACCATACCTATTCTCACGTATACTCATATCTTTATAAGAATACAGCCAATTTTATGGCTGATATCAGAAAAACTGAAAGCTCTTTCAAGAGGATTTTAGGAGATGATTTTGAAACTAAACTTGTGAGATTCCCTGGAGGATCTTTTGGAGACTATAAAAATCCTTTCAAAAAAGTTCTAGAAAATGAAGGGTATCAGTGGTTCGATTGGAACACTGTTAATGGCGATGCCGAAAAGGTCAGCCCATCTGAAAGCTATCTACTAGGTAGGTTTCTCAACACTTATGGGAAAAGAGATGTAGTGGTAATTCTTATGCATGATGCAGATGTGAAACAGAATACAGTAAACGTGTTGCCAAAAATTATTGAGCATTTATTAAACGAAGGTTATACTTTTAGAACTCTTGATCAGTTTAATCATTAGGAGGGAAATCCATGGGCAGACTTGTTTTAATAGTCGAAGATGAAGAATCAATAAGAAAATTTGTTAAGATTAATCTGGATCGCGCTGGATACTCTGTGTTAGAAGCTTCAACAGGAGAAGAGGGCTTGCAGATTGCTGCCCAGGAATCTGTCGATATTGTAGTGTTGGATGTAATGCTTCCTGGGATAGATGGATTTGAAGTATGTAGAATACTAAGAGAAAAGTATCCTTATTTGGGAATAATTATGCTTACTGCAAAAAGCCAGGATATAGATAAAATAATGGGCCTTGAATACGGCTCTGATGATTACATGACTAAGCCATTTAATCCAACAGAACTGGTTTTAAGAGTCAAATCACTTGAGAGAAGATTAGAGGTAAATGGAGAAGATGAAAAGCCATCGCTTGATTTTCATCCCTTTAGAATTGACGTCTACTCAAGACAATTTTATAAGGGTGAAAGCGAGATAATACTTACTCCTACTGAGTTTTCGATTGCAAAGCTGTTTATTGAAAATCCTGGGAAGGCATTTAAAAGAGATGAAATTTTAAATTATGTTTGGGGAGTCGACTTTGTCGGTGACTCAAAAATCGTCGACGTAAATATCCGTAGGCTAAGATCAAAAATCGAAGAAGACTCAAGCCAGCCGACGTACATAGAAACTGTTTGGGGCGTAGGCTACAGATGGAAATCAAGAGAGTAGGAATTGTGGATGAGAAGAAGCATTAAATCAAGGTTAATCAGAAGCTTCATGCTAATTATCCTTGTCACGGTCGTATTTCTTGAAATTTTGCTCATAAACGGTATAAAAGATCACTATTATAAAAACGTAGAGGACATTTTGACTAGTCAGATTGAATTCTCTACTAATTTTTATGCCCGTTATTTTTCAACTGAAAACCTTGAAGAAACCATAATTGATGATGTTGACTTATTTTGGCAACATACTTCTGCACAGGTACAGGTACTTAGCACTGATGGCACAGTACTTATGGATTCGCTTGGAGTTCCTTTTAGTGAACTGATTGCTACACCCGATATAACTGATGCTATAGAGAAAGGTAAAGGAGTATGGTCGGGATCTGTATCTTATGACTCTGATCCAGTTATGGCTGTTTCTATGCCTTTGCTCTATCGAAACACTCCGGTTGGTATATTGAGATTTGTATCAAGCCTTAAAGCTACAAATGCAGTCATATCAGATATTGTAAGATTTCTTGTTATAATGGGAGTTGCTGTTGTTGCTGTTGCAATAATAATTAGTATATTTATAGCCAACTCAATTGTAAAACCACTTGCTGAAGTAACAGATGTAGCCAATAAAATGGCAGATGGTCAGTTTAAAGTGCGAAGTAATGTAAAATATGATGACGAAATTGGCAAATTGTCTCATACTTTAAATTACATGGCAGAAGAGATTCTTAGAAAAGAAACGTTGAAGAACGACTTTATATCTTCAATTTCACACGAACTTAGGACCCCACTTACTTCAATTAAAGGATGGGCAGTAACTTTAAAAGCTGATGAAGAATTAAGTCGGGATATTTATCTTGACGGGCTTGATATTATTGAAAATGAGAGTGACAGACTTTCTAGGATGGTTGAAGAACTACTTGATTTCTCAAGGTTTACTTCTGGCAGGATCACTTTGACTAAAGAAATGGTTGATATTAAAGAAAGCTTAAAGATGGTTGTGTACCAGATGATGCCAAGAGCAATCAATAACAATATTTCATTTGAAGTTGATATAGATGATAATCTGTCTCCAATAATGGGAGACGGCAACAGAATTAAACAAGTGCTTATAAATGTTATTGACAACGCATTTAAGTTTACTGGCAAAGGCAAAGTAACTCTGAAAGCTTATGAATCAGAAAATCATCTTATTATAGAAGTAGAAGATGATGGTCCAGGTATTCCGGAAGAGGAGCTTCCCTATGTAAAAGAAAAGTTTTACAAAGGGAAAAATAGTAAATCTCATAGTGGAATAGGTTTATCAATTTGCGATGAGATTATGTATTTACATGAGGGATATTTCAATATTGAGTCTGTACTTGGTGAGGGGACAAAAGTTGAACTTGGATTCCCAAGGGAGGCGAGTGTGTGATGAAAACAGCAAAGATGCTTATTATAATAATCTTTTCATTAATTTTGTCATCCTGTGCTTCGACAGGAGAGAATGCTCAAGACCTTATCCTGGCACCTAATAGTACTATAGCTCCTATTGAAGGAAAATGGGAAATAACATCTCTTATCTACAGATTGGGAGGACCATTATCAGAGGATAAATCAGATTATATTGGGCAGGCAGCCTTATTTCATAAAGATGCTGTGTTGATTGGAAATGATTATTCTACTGAGCCTTCATATAAGATAAAAAGGGTAAAGGCTAGCGACTACCTGATTTACAAGTTTAAAACCAGCCCATTATCTATGGGGCTATCGAATGAAGAGCTAGAGGTAGTTACGATATTGAGTGACAGCAAATACTTCTGTGAGCTTTTACTACTAGATGATGATAACATGCTATATTTTAAAGATGACAATTTTTATAAGCTTGAGAAAAAAGTTGCGAAGGTAAGCCTAGATGAGGTAAACAGATATATTGACATTGAAGAAATCGTTCAGAGTTCTTTTGGAGAAATTGAGGCAGAGGAGCTTGAATCAGGACTCCTTTTAGGAGTAAAAACTCAGGTATTTGATGAAAATAATGATCTCCCTGACTGGGAATACAGAACATATTGGATTCAGAGCGATGGAAGACAGCTTAAAGGCGTTTCAGTTCTTGATGGTATACTTATGCCAAGAAAAAATGGATTTTGGGAAATTGAACAAAATAGGTTAAAGGAAAATGGCAAGATTTCTGATGACATAATTGCAACTCCGCTGTTTAACTTGCAAAAGAGCGAGCTAATTTTGCAAGACTATACTTTTAACCAAGAAGAAAAGAACTATTTTACTTTTGAAAAAGATGAAAAATCGACGCCTTCCATCCTTAGAAATATAGTATTCTTAGGAAATGATTACATTTCAGTTGAAAATTACGATCTTGACAGAGGAGACAGAAGGACTCTGCAGATATATGCGGTTGACAACTTAACCGAGAAGAAACCCATTAAGCTCTCTGATTTAATAGGGGAATCAGGAACTAATCTGTTTACAGAAGGAGCAAGAAGTGTAATTTCGCTCGATAAGGATATTATGCTAAACGAAGAAAATGTAGGCTTGGCTAGAAGGAATGGATACTGGACATTAAAAGGTCGTATAAACTATAAGGAAAATAATGAGGAATTGTACAGGGAATTCAATATTAAAGCAATTCCACCCAAAGAAATGGTAAATTTTGATGAGCAGTCCTTGCCATTTGAAGCTGTTAGATTAGCTATTCCCGATGTTTATGATGTGTTTTCCTCACCAAATGATGATTTAATAGTTGTAATAACAACATCAAATATTGTAATATATTCAATAGATGGATACGATTTGATTAATAAGCCACTGGCTTTTATTGAACTTCCTAGTGATTCTGTTGTTATTATGTCAGAATGGGCGACTGGCAGGTATCCTGATATATGGAGAAATGAAATGAACAGACAAGGAGCAACAGAATTAGATTTAAATTGACAGCTTTGTAAAATTGAGGAGTGATCATGTGGACAAATTAACTTCAGTAATCATAAGCTTAAAAAAAATCATGATAGAACTGGCAGGATACTTTGATAATGCTCGTTTTATGCTTACAGCAACAGCTGGGGTAGCCCTAATGACACTTGTTGCATTTTTGATTTTTCGAAAACTAAGATTTATTAAATACTTACCAGGTCTCATAGTATTATTTATGGGCGTTTATAACTTTTATTCTGTCATGCATGTACTAACCGCAGAATCAAGCCTTCAAGTTTTACTGATGGCTATAATTGGTGTAGTAGCGGGTTTGGTAGGTTTGCTGTTTGCGCTTGTTTTGGGGATAGTTGCCAAACCTGTTAAAAGGCGAAAGCGAAGACCTCGAAAATCCCCTGACACAGTTTCTGCTTCATCGCAATCAGAATCAGAAAATAAAAAGTAGAATAGGTCAGTATATACTGACCTATTCTACTTTTTATTGCTTATTAGCGATATTTTATCTTCCTTAGCCAACTGTTTTATTTTGGCTTCACGACTCATAGCTTCACTTTTTAGTTCATAAGATTCATGGTAAACCAGTTCAACAGGAAGCCGTGATCTTGTGTATTTAGAAGCTTTTCCTTCATTATGAAACTTCAATCTTCTTTCGAGAGAGTTAGTATATCCAGTGTAGAATGTCCCATCTGAACATTTTAATATATAAACATAGAACATTTTAATCAATTTCTCCGTTCTCAATAATGTCGACAATTTTTTTTACAGAATCATAGTTATATCCTTTCCTTTGGAGAAATCCTGCTACTTTCCTAAACCAGGTTTGCCTGTCTTTGGATTTATCTTTAGGATACTTTTTAATCACAATCTCTGCTAAACCATCATAGTCAGTCTCAGCTTTATCTAATGAAACTTCAATAATGTCTTCATCTATACCTTTTTGCCTCAGTTCATATTTAATCCTGACTGAGCCCAGATTATTTAAACGAGTTTTCTCGTCGACATACATCTCAGCAAATTTTCTATCGTCAAGGTATCCCGAATTAATTAAGTCATCAATAACAATTTCGACTAAATCTGAATTGAAATCTTTACTCAGCAGATGCGTGCGAATTTCCTTAACGCTTCTCTGTCTATATGACAAATAATTTATGGCTGATTGCTTTACTTTTGATTTGTCATTGTATGATTTAAGGGAATTTAAGGTACTAGAATCTATAAATTTACCTTTTGATAAATTGAACTCAACAATTGCGTCTACAGGAAGCCCCATACTAAACTTTCCATCGAGATACAAATTAATTCTGGATTTATCTTTTTGAATTTCGATGGATGTAATCTTGTTCTCTGGCATATTAAATCAGTCATCCTTTCGTTTGACTATAATGTAGAGCCCTAAAATTATCAATAGTGAAGGCCAATACTTAAGTGCTTGTCTAAAGTATGTCGGGAGCCATGGAAATAATAATCGTGCAAGTAAAAAAGAACCTACAATTATAAGAGAGAGTCCCATTATTAGCTTGCCACTATCACTAGAATTTTTATTTGATTCACTATTAGTACTTATATTATCAATGGGGATTACAGCTCCGCATATTAGATATATAATTCCAAAAGTGAAAAACGAGAAAATTGACAAGAAAAACCATGCTAACCTTACTATTGTTGAGTCAATATTCAAGTATTGAGCAAGGCCTCCGCAGACTCCTAGTAAATACCTGTCTGATGATGATCTCATTAGCTTCTTCATTATCGCACCTCCTACTTTGCTATGATAATATTGTATCAAATTGGAGATAGCATTAATATAGGTATTGAAAATAATTCACTAAATTTATCCTTTATGGTAACATTGAAGAAGAGGTGACTGCCAGATGTTTGATTTGTTATCGATAATATTTAAATACTTTTTTGTCTTTATTATTTATATGTTTATTTTCGTCATTATCAGGATGATATATTTAGATATTAGAGCTATGGAGACAAGGCAGAATGATTCAGCTACATATATTAAGTTATTGAACAGGCTGGATTCTCTGCCATATAGAGTTGAGGATTCTTATTCTATTGAGGATGAGCTGACTCTGGGACGTGGGAAAGATAATAGTATAGTAATAAAGGATCCTTATATTTCTAAACATCACTTTAAAATTAGCAAAGATGAGGGCCAGTATTTTATCGTTGACTTAGAAAGTTCAAATGGAACATATTTGAATAGAACTCGGATTTCCGATGCGAGTAGAATAGCAAATGGTGATGTGATTGGCGTCGGAGAATTAGAGTTTATTTTCGTTAACAGAATGTAGAGGTATGAATATGAAAAGTATTATTGACGGGAAACTGCCAAGAAGACTGCTATTGATGTTTGAGATCGCTTCACTTGGTTTAATTCTTACCTACAGAAGAGACAGCCTCGATTTTAAGACTCTTATTCTTGCAGTTGGACTGATACTTCTGGTATATTTATCTAATTACTATCTCCTTAAAATTACTTATGGGGATGTATATATTTTTTTGATAGTTAGCATGTTGATGTCAATAGGAGTTATCATGATATACAGACTAAGTGCTAATCTTGGACTAAGACAGCTTTTGTGGCTTACTATAGGCATTGTTGCTTTCTTCATCAGTTATTTGATGATAATTAAATTTGATTTCTGGAATAAGCTTATATTTCCTTATATGGGGATAAGCTACTTTTTGTTTGCCGTGACTTTGATTCTTGGAGATAGAAAGCATGGAGCAATTAATTGGATTAATTTTAAGGGTATGAGTGTGCAACCTGGTGAAGCTATCAAAATAGCATTGATATTTATACTCGCTTGTTATTACGCTGACAGCAAACTATTCAAAAAATATAAATATGGCGAATATTTTGTCCTTGCAGTGGTGTATTCATTTATAGGATTATTGTTTATTCAGCGTGATCTTGGGACAGCATTGATATTTTTAGGCGTATATACAGGCCTTCAATACATATATTCTAAGGATAGAATTGCTCTCAGAGTTAATGCTGGCCTTTTCACCATAGGCGGAATTACTGCATATTTAATGTTTGATCATGTTAAAACCAGGGTTCTTACCTGGCTGAATCCCTGGCCTTATATTGACAATAAAGGATATCAGATTATTCAATCCATGTTTGCTATTGCTGAAGGCAGCTATTTTGGAACTGGACTTGGCAGGGGAAATCCTTATTACATACCGTTGTCTTATAATGACTTCATTTTCTCTTCAATTGTCGAAGAAATGGGGATATTTACTGGGATTGGCATAATTATGCTATACATGATATTTGTTTATAGGGGTTTTAAAATAGCTCTTAGACAAAGAGATGTGTTTTACAAGATTTTAGCACTTGGAATAACTATGATGTTTGGATTACAAGCTTTTGTTATTATAGGTGGCGTCTTGAAAATGATACCTCTTACAGGACTGACTCTACCCTTTGTTTCTTATGGGGGTTCATCGGTTTTATTTAGCTTTATTGCTCTTGGAATATTGCAAGGGGCCTCAGAAAAGAAGACGGTGGAGGTCGAAAGATGAAAAGAGAAAAGAAGAGGATCTTAATTTTACTAGTCACTATTCTTTCAGGTTTTGTCATCCAAATCTTATACATGAGTTATTTTCAAATATTTATGGCAGAGGGTATAAAAGAGAATGCTTACAACAAGAGATTATGGCTCAATGAAGAGAAAGTTGTGAGAGGAAGTATTTATGATTCAGAGGGCAGACTCTTAGCTTACTCAGAAAATATTGACGGCGTAACTGAAAGAAAGTATATGTATGACAGGTTGTATAGCCACATCATAGGCTACTCAAGCAGAGAATACGGTAAATCAGGAATTGAGAAAAGCTGGAACTCATACCTGATAGGTGCAAATGAGAAGTCACCTGTCAGTGAGTTAATAGAATTGATAAACCCTGGTGGAGTTGGAAATAATATTTATCTGACAATAAACACTAATTTGCAGGCGCAGGCATACGAAGCTTTGTCTGGAAAGAAAGGTAGCATTATTATCATGAGTCCAAAGACAGGAGAAATCCTTGCTATGGTCAGTTTACCTGATTTCAATGTTAACAATCTTTCCAAAGACTGGCAGAGTATATCAGAAGATTCTGGTAGTCCATTATTTAATAGAGCAACACAAGGTCTTTATCCTCCGGGATCAGTTTTTAAAATTGTAACAGCGACAGCTCTTTTAAGAGATAGCAAAGAGACTGATACTTTTATCTGTGAAGGCAAAATTGTTTTCGATGGTAAAGAATTTAGGGATTACGATGGGAAAAGCCATGGGAAGTTAGATTTAACTGAAGCTTTTGCAGTTTCATGTAACACTTATTTTACTATGAAAGCTGTAGAATTAGGACAAGCGAAACTTTTGCCAGTAGCAAAAGAATACTACTTCAATAGAAAATTTGATTTTGACCTTGAAACTTCACGTTCAGAATTTCCAGAAACAAATCTCAGTACTACTGAATTAGCGGCTGCAGGGATTGGGCAGGGGAAAGTGCTTGCAACACCGTTAAATATTGCAATGATGGTATCAGCAATTGCAAACGACGGGAAAATGATAAAGCCAGTTATTGTAAAAGAAGTAACATCACCTGAGAATAAAAAAATATATAATTACAAAGAAACAGAACTGGACATTATTGGTGATTCAGAAGAAAATACTATGTTAAAGGATATGATGAGAGATGTAGTTAAGTCTGGCACAGGGGTCAATGCAGGGATTAGCGGCATAGCAGTAGCAGGAAAGACTGGAACTGCTGAAAACCAATCGGGAAAAAATCATGCCTGGTTTGCAGGCTTTGCACCAGCTGACGACCCAAAGGTTACAGTAGTTGTCATACTTGAAGAAGAGGGATCAACAGGTGGCGCTGCAGCAGCTCCAATCGCAGGCAAAATGATACGATATGCATTTGATGTACTGGGAACACCATAAAAGAAAATTAAAGGAATTTGCTTTTGAGATTATTCCAGTAAGTGTCTTTGCTAAAGTTAAGTTTATAAACGCTCTTTGAAGACATTGTTAGGTCAACTGAAAGTATAGAATCATATTTAAATTCCATTCCGTCATTAACTACGAGAATAGAGTTTTCGTATCTGTATTCAGGTTTAATAACAATAGTTGAATCTCCTGGTATGATTGCACTGTTAGGAAGGCTTCTATAAGCACTGGAGCTTATAGGAGCAAGAGGTGTAATCTGTAGTGATTGAAGGCTTGGGTACACAATGCTTCCTCCTACGGAAAAATTGTAGCCAGTACTTCCAGCAGGAGTCGAGACAATAAGTCCATCACCACTAAATTTTTCCAAGTGGTTGTCATCAATATAAACATCGAGATGTACTATCTTTGACTTTACGCCTTTAATTACTATTTCATTTATTCCAATTAGATAGAAACATTTGGTTTTAGTGCAGACTTTTGCTTCAACTAGAAAAATATTTTCAGTGGTATAGTCGTTGTTTAGATACCTTTCAATAAAAATGTCAATGTCTTTAGGAGAAATCTCTTGGAAAAACCCTAAATGGCCAGTATTTATGCCTACAAAAGGTATCTCTGGAAATGCATTTCGATGAATTGCTCTTAAAAAAGCACCGTCTCCTCCAATGCAAATATTAAGTTCTGCATTTTTATCGTATGTTTCCGTTGGCAGAAGGCCACGATCTTTAAGTTTGTCCGATAGAAGTGCAGCTGTTTTTCTAGATTCATAATTCTTGTTTGAGATGATGTTGATTATGCGGTTTTCCTGCATTGATTTCGCCTCTCTCCAGATTATTTCGTTGAAGATAATTTAATTTTAACATATTACTAACCGTATTGAAAGGAGTCCAATAAAACGATATATGAGAACAAAAAATGAGCAAATTCAATTAAGCTGTAATGAAAACAACATAACTCTTGAAAATTTTTTAAAGGGGAACCACATATCGGGACGTCTGTACAGAAGACTCTTGAAAAACGGTTATATTTATGTGAATGAAGAGCCACAATATAAAAAAGTGGAGTTAAAAAAAGGAGATAAGGTTAGTATAATCCTAGAGGATGAGGAGTATGATGTAGAGCCAGAGGACTTAAAAATTGATGTTTTATATGAAGATAGAGATACTCTTGTAATCAATAAACCACCTTTTATTGTTGTACATCCTACAAAAAATATTATAAACGGTACTTTATCAAATGGTGTCGCAAGCTACTTTAAATCTAAAAATCTCAAAAGAAAGATAAGATTAGTCAATAGACTTGACAGGGATACTTCAGGTATTATTATTTACGCTAAAAATTCATATGCCCATCAGTTTTTAGCTGCTCAAATGGAGCGCGATAGTATTAGGAAGCGCTATATTGCAATAGTAGTAGGAAAAATAAATGATTATAGTGGCAAAATCAACTTACCCATCTCAAAATGTGAAGGCGGAATTGGTTATTGTGTCAGTGAGCAAGGGCTCCCATCAATTACTTTTTACAATACAGTTGAGATACTGAGAGGACATACGTTGTTAGAGTTAGAGCTTAAGACTGGGAGAACCCATCAGATAAGAGTTCATTTGTCAACAATAGGGCATCCTGTGTTAGGAGATCAATTGTACGGTGAAAGCACAGAGCTTATAAGTAGACAAGCGCTTCATTCTCACGAAATTGAATTTATTTCACCTGAAACAAAATCCATCGTAAAATTAACAGCTCCTATTCCTGAGGACATAAAAAAAGCAAATTATGAATTGCAAGCTAAATGATTCTTGCATTTTTCTTGAAATTTAAGAGCTTTAATAGTATAATAGCCTTAAGAGAAGAATTTCTGCGGTGTGCGTTATTCCCTTGTAATTCAACCGACATATCGAATACGGGAGTCAATCGTTCGAAGGTTAATGACATGTTTTCATTAAGAAAGTAGTCAAAGGCTTTAGGCTAGACACCCACCTGCAAGTACGCGGGTGTGAATTAGTTGGGAGGACGGCATTGCGGGAACAATCAAAAATAAAAACCCGTTGGGTTTTTATTTTTGATAAATATTAGACATTATAATCAGCCTTTATTGTGCTGGTTTTTTTATTTAAGCAATTTGTATTGGGAACTTTTTTCTTCCTCTGAATATGTATATATACTTAAATTCGAGCTCTCTCAAAAGTCTTTCAACGTTTTTATACTCAAAACCTACATGAAGCTCTGAATGCGTATCTGAGCCAAAGGTAATTATCTCACCGCCAAGCTCCTTGTAGAGCTTAAGAATCTGTGTTTTAGGATGAAACCAAGATAAACCATATCTAAGTCCACCTGTGTTCACCTCTAACCCTTTGCCTTTTTCAATTAAGACTGTGAGAATATTCTTTATTACATCCATTACAGCATCATATCTGAAATTTTCCTGTCTAATGAGAAGATATCTATCTATGAAATCAAGGTGGCCCAAAACATCAAAATCATCAAAGGATTTTACACTCTCAAAAACTGAATTATAATATTTTAGCAGTATTTCATCTGTCGAAATATCCATGTCATTGAAATCAAAGAATATATCTTTACCGTCAATTGAGTGAACTGACATAATAACAAAGTCGAAGCCGTAATCTGAAATGAATTTTTGATAGCGTTCAGTCAGGTGGGGTTGCATCCCAATTTCAACTCCTGCCAAAATCTCAATCTTATCCCTATATTTATATTTTACTCGGTTGATATCACGAAAATAATCCAGTGGTCTGAACATAAGGTCAATTTTATCTGCAGTAGCTTCAAAATCAACGTGGTCAGTAAAGCAAATAGCCCGCAAGTTTTTATCTATCGCTGCTAGTGCAATTTTTTCCATTGGAGTTTTTGAATCTATTGAAAAATCACTATGAATATGGAAATCGTACATTTATAATTCTCCCGTTTAGGTGTTTTTTTTAATTCTACCAAATGGTGGCGATGTTTTCAATGAATCAGCGACAAGTTTATGAAAACCCTTCAATTTGAACAATTTTGATTATCTTTATCCATTTAGGGTAAAGGTTTCTTATAGTAAACGCAAAGGGGAGATTAACTTATGAAATTGAATAAGATTATTGAGGAAAAAAGAAAACAAATTGAAAGAGCAAAGAAAATTGAAACAGCTAAGAATGTAGCTGTGGGTACAGCTCTTGGTACTGCTCTTGGGGCAGCTGCAGGGTTGTTATTTGCACCAAAGTCAGGGAAAGAAACCAGAGAAGATATTTCTAAGAAATCTAAAGAAGTAGCTGAAACTGTAAAAGAGAAAGTTGAAGAGTCTGTAGATGTAACAAAAGAGCAACTTGAAAAAGTTAAGACTGAGGTAGAAAAGAATTGGGAAGAGTTTAAGGAAAAAGCAAAAGCAGAGAAAGAGGAGCTAAAAGAGAAAGCTGCTGAAGTGGCTGAAGAAGTTGCAGAAGCTGCAGAGGAGGTAGCAGAAGAACTTTCAGAAGAAACTGAAGAATAAGATCAATAAATCTAAGGGGGAATGGAAATGGATGTAGCTCTGACTCTCCAGGATTTGCTGAAGTTGATTTTATTCCTGCTGGGTATTGGTACACTTGGCTATTTAATGATGATACTTAAGAATATTAATAAAACTGTAAGCCAGGCTCAAAAAATACTGGAGACCAATGCAGAAGAGATTGATATAACAGTAAAACAGCTTCCTGAAATAACTGCAAATATTAATAAGTTGACAGATGAAACGACTAAGTTAATTACAGAAGTATCGCCAGATGTTAGTGGTGTCATACACAATGTAAATGGAATTACTGCAAAAATTGATGATTTGGCAGGCTTAGTTGATAAGACAGGAGAGACATTGGGTGAGACAGTTGAGTTGCTTACCGATACTATAGCTGAAACTGCTTTGTCTTTTCAATTTAACGCCAAGAATGTAACGAATTACATCGAGATAGCCAAGGAGATAATTGAGATTGTAAAAAATACATTAAAGAAATTTTAAGAACCCTAAGGGTTCTTTTTTTTACTAACATTGATAATAATTCAAAAATTGTTATACTTATATATAGGTGTAATTAAAAGGAACCCATGATATTTTTTGTTTTGAGGTGCATGATTGCAATGAATAAAATTAAATTTATAATTAACCCTTCTTCTGGAAGGCAGATAATGGAGAAAAAAATAGACATACTGTGTAAACTACTATTAGATGACGGATATGTTATAGGTAAGTTTTTCACCAAAAATAAATACGATGCTATGCTTGAAGCTAAGAAAACTTGCAGCCAGGATTTCGATTTAATTGTCGTATGTGGTGGAGACGGAACCGTCAATGAAGTCGTCAAAGGTATTGTTACTTCTGATCGGAAAATACCCATTGCAATCCTCGCTTCTGGGACAGTGAATGATTTTGCAAATTATCTTAATCTTCCAAAAACCGCATATGAGTTTTATGACTTAATCAAGAGAAACAAAGTTATAGATGTTGACATTGGTAGTGTGAATGAAGATTATTTTGTCAATGTTGCCGCAGGAGGTCTTCTATCTAATGTTGCGTACCAGGCACAACCAGAGGTTAAAGCCATATTGGGCAGAATGGCATATTATCTAGAAGGATTTAGAGAACTAGCAAATCAAGGCCTCGAAACAGTTCATGTGAAAATTGACAGCGAAGAATTTCATTCAGAAGAGGATATTTTGTTATTTGTTATTTCAAACAGCTCATCTATAGGGGGATTTAAAATGCTTGCTCCAGAAGCAGATATAGTAGATGGTCTTTTGGATGTGGTGCTAATAAAGAGAGCTGATATTGCAGAACTAGCAAATATTTTTATTAATGTTCTAACTGGAGAACATATTAATCACCCTAAAGTGATATATTATAAGACAAGGCAAGTAGAGATTACTAGTGGTGATAAAATTGTTATTGATATCGATGGGGAGTATGGAGGAAAACTTCCCGCTGTTTTTAAGGTTATCCCGTTAGGGCTTAGTATACTTGTTTAGGAGGCTGAATATGACAGATAACAGAATAAAAGATATTGAACTTATTGAAAAGCACTTGAGAAAAATAGATTATATCATAAGAAAAACTGGCAGGATGATACTTACTGACTTTGAGATTACCGTACCTCAATTTACTGCTTTACAAGTTCTGATAAATAATGGGGATATGACAATTGGCGAACTAAGTCAAAATATGGATCTTGCTTGCAGCACTATTACTGACCTTATAGACAGAATGGAAAAAACCGGATTAGTGAAAAGAACAAAGGATATAAACGATAAGAGAGTTGTTAGGGTTATAGTGGAAGACAAGGGAAATGAAGTATTAGCTAAAGTTTTAGAGAGAAGAATCGATTTTCTGAGCAATAAACTGAAGGATTTAACGAATGTTGAAATAGAGAATTTACAAACTGCGCTAACCGACCTGTTTAATGAAATAGATGAAGAAGGTTCAGAATCTAAATAGGGGTGACATTATGAAACTAATCAATAATGACTTTAGAATTATTGAGACCTATATAAGAAAAAAATATGAGGAATCTTATTTGGTTGAAAGGCTTGAAGAACCTGGAAGTCAGTATTTCATAAAAATCCTTGAACCTTTTAAGGCATCTGAATGCATAGAAGATTTTATAATCAATTTTCCTTTTTACGCAGAAGTAAGACATAGATTCTTGCTCTATTCATATGAATTTGGTTTAATTAAAAATTTAAATTTGAAGCCTACCGTAGGGAGACTTTATTACGTTCTGTCTGAATACATTGACTGGGAATGCTTGAAAATAAACTACAAGAAGTTATCTATTACAGAAATGGCAAAAATATTTGCCATGGTAGCTGAAACACTAGATTACTTGCATTTTAGGGGAATTATTTATACTATTCTAAGTCCTGAAAAAATATTTCCAGCACCTGATGGAACTGTGAGAATTGCTAATCTGTCTACTTCAATTGAACATACTTTTGAAAAAGAGAGATTGAATGCTATTCAAGAGTTTGTAGCTCCAGAAGTTTTCAGTAAAAGCGATGGATTTGATGCAAGGGCAGATCACTATTCGTTAGGAAAACTTCTTGAAATCTATCTCCTCCCTTTATTGAAAGATAGCGGAGATAAAAGAGCTGATGCTCTAAAAGAAATTATAAACAACCTTACTGCAAGAGACCCTGAGCATAGATCTGTTAAGCTTTCAGAGACAATAGTATTTCTTGAAAGTACATTTGGATTTGATATTGGAACTAATTTGATAGAAGATAGAGAAAAACTTCATCTGGATCATTTATCGCAAGTTGGACATGATACTCAGTTAAAGGAACTTGAAGAACTTGAATCCCTTATAAAGCAAAACAGTTGTATTTATAACTGTGTTGTAATAGAAGGAAATAATGGATCGGGGAAATCATATCTCCTTGACTCGTTCATTAGAAGGACAGAGCTTAGGGGAAGTTTGACTGCAAAAATTTCCATTCCAAAGTTTAAAACCATGAGTTCAAACCATCTTGCTGATTTTTTATGTGATTTTTTGTCTGCTATTGGTATTAGCCATGAATTATACTCAGCAGGAGAATATCTCAAAATTGAATTAAATGATAAGTGGACAGCTTTTAACATTACAAACATCACCGAATTATTTAAGCTGTATGGAATGATGACTGACTATTTAATAAATAAATCCCGCTCTACTGCAGTAGTTATAGGAATGAAATACCTAGAATCTGCAGATATACAGATCCTAGAAATGCTGGACTTTATTGTGAATAGACTTAAAAACAGCAGAGTTTTAGTTGTATTTACTTATAGTGATGGCAAAATTGAAAGAAGCAACAGGTCTGAATGGCTGGAAGAGTGGTTCAATAGAAACAATGTACTCAAGATCAGAACCTCAAACCTGACATTAGAGGCAACAGGCAGACTTGTAAAATACATACTAGGCATATCCTTTGTCCCTAGAAATTTCTCTCAAATTCTGTACAGAGAATCACTTGGCAATTTAAGATATTTCATTTATTTAATGAGATATTTGCTTGAAATCGATGAAATCTATATTAATGAAAGAGGGACATGGAGTATCAGAAAAGAAAATTATGAAGATCTATATTTTCCAAAGTCATTCTCTGATACATTTAAAACTAGAATAGACGCTTTGGGAGATAGACAGCACGGGTTTTTGAAAGTCCTCTCCTGCTTTGAAGGAAATGCGAGAGCTGATATCTTACGCTCTTTGACAGGTTTAAAACAAAAAGATTTCCAACAAATGGTGGATGCGCTTGATGCTAAGAAGTTAATAATTGTTGGCGGAACAGAGCAAGTAGCTGAATATAGAGTAGCTGAAATAGAGATTCAAAGATATATATATAAAAGTCTAGATGTAGACTTTAAACTGGATATACATTCTAAAATTGCAGAAAAATTGAAATCTCTCGAAAAAGAAGAAAGTTTTGATGAATTGTTTTATCAATTTGCATGTAGCAATAATTTTGACGACCTCTTGGAAATGGTCTACAGCAGATTGGAGAAAGAAAAAAATAAATTTAGTGACGCAGCGATTTTGATCATTAGAAAAGCATACGAGGTGTTTTCCAGATCAGAGCATCCGGGGGCATTAAAAATGCTTGATAAGCTCTGCTATAGCTATCTTGTACAGGGTGATGCCAACTCATTAAGCTCATACATAGACAAATTAGAAATTATGTCCATTGAAAGATCAGATGAAAAGTATTTTATCAGGTCATTACTCTATAGGCTTGAAATGACTGTTAGAGAAAATGACATACCGAGCTCTAAACGTCTTATTGAGAGAATTGGTGAAAAAATAGAAAACACCGATTTTTATGAAGAAAAAATATATTTACAGATGCTTATAGCTAAGTTTTTTTTAGACATTGACAATCAGCCAGAAGCTCTTATAGCTGTTGGAGAGGGAATTAGACTGTCGGAGAAGCACGAAATTAAAATTTATGAAGGCGATTTGTACAATATACGTGCTATTACTAAGTACATGAGCGGTGATGCCAAAACTGCCTTGCTAGACTTTGAAGCAGCTTTAAAAGGTTATGAAGAATCAGACAGACCTTTTGATATGGTTAAGCCAATAAATAATATAGGCAGTATTCAGGGAGAGTTTTATGGCTCTGAAAAACTTGCTCTGGATTATTATTGGAGAAGTGTTGAAATTTCAGAGAAATATGGCCTGTTAGCTCTTCAGACTACTTTGCTATGCAATATTGGTGAAGCTTATACAAATGTACGTGAATACGACAATGCAGAAGGATTTCTTGATCAAGCGATTGAACTATCTAAAAGGACAAATGACAAAAAAAGCCTATTTATGTCTTATGTAATGCAGGCAATCATATATTTGCGAAAAGGATTGATTTCTAAGTCGCTTGAGATTTACAACATACTGAAAATTATGAACAACACAGCTCCAATACTCGATAAAGAAATATTGATGCAATACAATAATTATCTTGGACAATTCTATTTTGAAACAGGCAAGCTAAAACTATCAAAAGAATTTAGCAAGATTTCAATGGAAAAATCCAAAGATATAAGCAAAAAAGAGCATATGAAAGCAAGAATGAGACTGCTAAATATCGAGTTTATTGAAAATAGAATGTTAGATGTTAAGAAAATCAACGAAATGGCTAGTGATTTTCGAACACAAGGTAGTCCGTATGACCGTGCATATTATCTTCTGTTATGTGCTTTAATTTCATATTATCAAGATTCAGAAGAATTAACATTACAGCTTTTATCAGAATATAATAGCATATCAAATAAAGAAGTTAAGACTAAATATGAAAATGATTATACACTAATTAAGGCAATTATTGATGGAAGTGAGGATTCTCTTAAGAGAGCTCTAGATATAAGTGAGAAAATAGAAGGGGACAGAGTAATACCGTCCTATTATTCAAATTTAGTGATTGGATCTAAATTAGCAGAATTGGGGAATTATGAGACTGCGATACAATTGTTAATGAAGAACCTTGATTGGTATGAAACAGCAATTGTAGCACTTGGAAAAGAGAACTTGGGAGAACAGTATACACAGGTGTACCTCATTGACTTCATTATACCTCAACTTGACCAATGCCTAAACAATTACCTAAATATTGATAGAGATTTTGAACCAACGATTTCAAACTATTTAAAAGCAATTCCTGAAGAAGCTTATATGAGAATATTTTCTATAGACTCTGAAAGAGAATGCAAATATGATATAAATGCACTCGTAAGAAAGCTTGATGGAAATGCAGACGATAATATAAGGCTTATTTTGAAGTTCCTTTCACTTAAGACAGGTGCAGACTATGGTTTCATCGATATATATGAAACAGATAGTAACGGACATAGAGTATATAGTTACAAGGAAAAACCAAATTATATTATGAATACAATGGTTGAGAACGCCGTTAAAGAAGGTAAGAACATTTTTGTGAAAAGGGAGCCTTCCGTAAGATCACGAAATATATTTGAATCCTATATAGAACCAGAAATAACTGCATTTATTGTAATTCCTATACTTCAAGATCCAGCCAGTGCTGAGTTTAATTTTGAACGAAGACAGGCTATATCAAGAAATAAAGTTTACGGTCATATTCTGCTTATGTCAAAGAGTAATATAAACCGTTTTGACAATAATGCTTTAGAATTAGTGAAGGATTTGACAGGTTTAATTTTGCTTAACGCAGAGAATGAGAAACTATTTCTCAATTCATATTTTGATAGGCTAACAGGTATGTTGAGAAGAAGCATAGCTGAAAAGAGACTTGAGGAAGCAATTAAATTTTATAATGTTGATTCAAGGGGCTTTGCATGTTTGATACTTGATATTGACCGATTTAAAATTATTAATGATACCTATGGGCACCAAGTTGGCGATAAAGTTTTAGCTTATGTTGGCGATACTATTAAAAAATCAATTAGGATAACTGACACAGCAGCGAGGTATGGAGGAGAAGAATTCTTAATTATTTTAGAAGATGTTGATTCTAATGCTGCTAAATCGGTAGCTGAAAAGATACGTAAAGCGATAGAAGAAATGGAAGTACAGGGACTAAATCATAATATCACTGTCAGCATAGGAATTTCAGTTTATCCAGAAGATGGCCAAATATCGGAGGACCTAATCTTTAGAGCAGATCAGGCTATGTATTTTGCTAAAGAAGTTTTAGGAAGGAATAAAACTGCCCTTTGGAATGATGAAATGGAATCAGTAATAGGAGGAGCAAAATTTAAGCATGATTTAATATTTGGAGGGCTCGAAAACGAATCCGATCGTACTCTTGCTCTTACAGAAACAGCTATTTTATCGAGAGAAAACAAGCCTTTATCTGCAAAGCTACAAGAATTTTTAGGTTTTCTACTGGATTCCACTAGATCACAGTATGGTGTTATTTATAGGTATTCAGACCATGATTTTGAACCACTTGCTATCAAAAAGAAGAACTGGAGCATTAGACAAGAAGATAAACTAGTAGAGCTATTTGAAAGAGTTGTTAAAAGTAGAGAGTCTGAAAGTTATATAGATTGGGAAACAGTATATAATGATGAAAGTGGCGAAAAAACGAGGGAATATATTTCTGGAGCAATTTCTCCAATTGTGTTTAGTGGCAAAACACTTGGCCTTATTTTAATAGAAACTTCATTGCAAAAAATGGAATTTAGGCCAGGAGATCTAAAATTTATTGAAATAATGGGAAGTGTCTTTGCTCCAAATCTAGTTGAAATTCAAGAAACAACCAATATGTAGTTTAAAGTTCGGAGGGGTATTATGACAGTTACAATAAAAGACGTAGCAAGCGCATCTGGAGTTTCTATATCAACTGTTTCAAGAGTTATTAATGAATCAAAACCTGTTAGCCCAGAAGCAAGAAGGAGAGTTCTGAAAGCGATAGAAGATTTGGGCTACAAGCCCAATGAAATAGCTAGAAGTCTTGTGACAAAGAAATCGAATTTAATAGGTATAATAGTTGATGACATCGGCAGCTCATATGTAGCCCAAATTATTAGGGGCGTTGAAGAAGTGGGCAGAATGTATAATTATGACCTATTATTATGTAGCAGCTATGGGGATAAAGAGGCTGAGATAAGATTTGTTCAGCTGCTTTTGCAAAAACAGGTAGCAGGTATGATAATTGTATCTGAAATCCTGAATAATGAAGTTTTAAGTTATCTTGATATGGGAAGAGCTCCATTTGTATATCTGAATAAATACTATAATGTACTTGAGAGTCCAAATGTATCAATTAATAATAAAGAAGCTAGTGAAAAAGTGATGGATTTTCTTGTGAAGCAGGGTCACAAGAAAATTGCCTATGTAACACAAGAAAAGGATATAGAATATACTATTGAAAAACATAAAATAGAAGCGTACAGAGAGTGCATGGATGAACTGAATGAAGTACATACAATATTTGAAGTTGATGGGCATGAAATTAAAGATGGGTATAAATTGGGAGAAAAAATTATTGAACAGCTTCTTGAAGGAAGAATTACTGCAGTGTATTGTTGTGAAGACGAAATTGCTTTAGGATTGATTAATTATTTTTATGACCATAACATAAAAGTGCCAGATGATATTTCTGTAGTTGGTTATGGAGATATTACAATAGCTTCTTATTTTAGACCAATGCTGACAACCGTAAAAGAGCCCTACTACGATATAGGCGCAGTATCAATTAGAAGAATACTTAAGGTTATCCAAGGGGAAAACATAGAAGAACAGACAATTATTTTACCTGTACAGTTGATGGTAAGAGATAGTTCAAGGTCTTTGATATGAAAACAAATTTAGAACTGCTGTGTATCGTTGTTAATAAATTGAAATTATTGTATAATTGAAAATATATTATTAAAGGACTTTTAGCTAACGCTAAAAGTCCTTTTCAACAGGGGAATTAAAATGTTCACAGAATTCATAAAAGCAATGTCTTTAATATTAGTAGCTGAAATGGGCGATAAAACTCAAATAATAGTTCTCACTCTGGCGGCTCAGTTTACTGTAGCCCAAGTGTTAATTGGAGTTTTAATCGGTGTGATTGCAAATCACGGTATTGCAATTGCACTTGGCAGTCTGTTGGGGAATATGATTCCAATGGACAAAATTGTTTTGATGTCAGGTTTTCTCTTCTTGTTTTTTGGCTACAATTCGCTACTTTTGCAAAAAGGTGAAGATAAAGATTCTAGAAAGACAATTTATCCTGCACTTGCTATTGCAATGACTTTTTTTGCAGGTGAGTTTGGAGATAAAACTCAATTGGCAGCTCTGGCTCTTTCAGCTGAGAGTGAATATCCTATAGGTGTACTTTCAGGCACAACGACAGGAATGATACTGATCAGCGGATTTAGTATATATGCTGGTAGCAAGTTAGGTAGAAAAATACCAGAAGTGTCGTTGAAAATAGTATCCTCATTAATTTTCTTTATATTTGGAAGTTTTAAAATTTTAAGTCAATTAAGTGAAATGGGCATAGAAGTGAAAATCGGCTACTTAATTATCCTCACGGCATTATTTATTGAAATATTCCTATTAATGAAATTTACAAGCAATGTTAAAAAGAGACCGGAGGAGTTACATCTTAAGAGTGCGGCTGAATTACTGTATGAGAAAACAGCAGAACTAAAATCATCTGTTGAAGATATATGTCTTGGAGAAAATGTTTGTGGAGACTGTATTGAATCAGGCTGTTTGTTAGGGTATATAAGAAATATTCTCGACAGCGCAAGAGAAAATGGAGACTACTATCACTTTGAGACTAGCGATTTAGAGAAAATCCTTATCAGAGATTTTGACAGAAATAAAGTTGAGGCTTCATACTTACTAACTTTAAAAGAACTTTTTGAACTTGATTGGCCTACAGATAGTGATTTTGTAATAAACAAAGTTAGGGAAGCCTTGGAGTTTATTCTATTTGGACGAATCCTGAAGTTAAAAAACTCAGCAAAAAAACACGTTGAAATATATAAAAAAATTGATTCTGATTTGTATCTCAGAATAAAAGAGCACATATTTGAGGTGGATAGTCATGAGGAATAAATCGATAAAAATTATGCTTGCTGATTCCCAGCCTTTGTGTCTGCAGGGCCTTAGAACTATAATCGAAGCTCAAGAGAATATGAATGTTGTAGCAATTGCTAACCGACAAGATGATATAATAAAGAGTGCATTAGATACTAATTCTGATTTATTAATCATTGATCCTCAGCAAAAGCATCTTGATGGCTTTGATACTATACGAATCATTAGGGAAAGAGGTTTTAGAGGTAAAATTATTTTGTTAATGTCAGATATTTGCTGTGATGTATATCAACAGGCTAATAAAATTAAAGTCGATGGATATATCTTAAAAACTGCAACTTCTGACAAACTTGTAAAGTCAATTAATGATGTAATAAAAGGAAGTATCTATGTAGATGAGGATGTAGAAGTTGCCCTTATGCAGTCGGAAGAGACAGAGCAAAATAATCAGAAAGAAGCATATAGGATTGATCAATTATCCCAAAGAGAATATGAAATACTTAGACTGGTTGCCTCTGGAAAGAACAATAAAGAAATTGCTAGTCAGCTTTTTATAAGTGAGAAAACTGTTAAGAATCACCTTACCCAGATATTTAAAAAATTGGATGTAAAAGACAGAGTTCAAGCTACTTTATTTGCGGTAAGCCATAATATTAAGTGAGACCACAACAAAATATAATTTTGTTGAATTTCATATTGACACAATTAAATAAACCCTGTATAGTAATTATTTGTGAGGTAAAATCATGTTTTGTCAGAATAACAAGCATCAATTATCTAAACATTAATATTGACAAAACCACATGATTTTGCTATACTATATAAGTCACCTCAAACGGGTGACAAATGAACCTAGATAACTAAACAGTGTGAGAACTTTGAATTAAAACAAATTTAGTCAGCAAAGAATGAGCTAATCAAACTTTTTAATGAGAGTTTGATCCTGGCTCAGGACGAACGCTGGCGGCGTGCTTAACACATGCAAGTCGAACGGAGCATACAAAGAGGAAATTTTCGAATGGACTCCTTGTATACTTAGTGGCGGACGGGTGAGTAACGCGTGAGAAACCTGCCTTTCACAAGGGGATAGCCTCGGGAAACTGGGATTAATACCCTATGACACTTAGTAGCCGCATGGTTATTAAGTTAAAGATTACATCGGTGAAAGATGGTCTCGCGTCCTATTAGCTAGTTGGTGGGGTAACGGCCTACCAAGGCCTCGATAGGTAGCCGGCCTGAGAGGGTGAACGGCCACACTGGAACTGAGACACGGTCCAGACTCCTACGGGAGGCAGCAGTGGGGAATATTGCACAATGGAGGAAACTCTGATGCAGCGACGCCGCGTGAATGATGAAGGCCTTCGGGTCGTAAAGTTCTGTCCTTGGGGAAGAAACGGACGGTACCCAAGGAGGAAGCCCCGGCTAACTACGTGCCAGCAGCCGCGGTAATACGTAGGGGGCGAGCGTTGTCCGGAATTATTGGGCGTAAAGGGTTCGCAGGCGGTCTTTTAAGTCAGATGTGAAATACATAGGCTCAACCTATGTCAGCATTTGAAACTGGGGGACTTGAGTTATGGAGAGGAAAGTGGAATTCCTAGTGTAGCGGTGAAATGCGTAGATATTAGGAGGAACACCAGTTGCGAAGGCGGCTCTCTGGACTGTAACTGACACTGAGGCACGAAAGCGTGGGGAGCAAACAGGATTAGATACCCTGGTAGTCCACGCGGTAAACGATGAATACTAGGTGTAGGGGGTATCAACTCCCCCTGTGCCGGAGCTAACGCAATAAGTATTCCGCCTGGGGAGTACGGCCGCAAGGTTGAAACTCAAAGGAATTGACGGGGGCCCGCACAAGCAGCGGAGCATGTGGTTTAATTCGAAGCAACGCGAAGAACCTTACCAAGGCTTGACATCCAACTAAACTCATGGAAACATGAGGTGCCTTCGGGCAAGTTGAGACAGGTGGTGCATGGTTGTCGTC
>JACDJC010000153.1_pt1 | contig 90367 bp, 73 predicted proteins | sample 7454191 | NCBI WGS metagenome assembly JACDJC01 (sample SAMN14253291, study PRJNA609438) | sludge metagenome | isolation source: sludge after 25d culture with pyrite and EDTA | collected 2018-12-20 | reverse complement strand
GATGGCGGCGGGCATCGAGGCTCATTTTGACGACTTTGTCCAGGCCGAGGTGCTGGACACCGGGCGCACGGTGCATCAGGCGCGTACGCTGGACGTGCCCAGGGCCATCGCCAATTTCCGCTTTTTTGCCGATCTGATCCGGCATGCCCACACCGACTGTTTCGAGACGGCAATGGACGACGGCGGCCGGGCACTGAATTACACCGTACGCAAGCCGCTCGGGGTGGTGGCAGCCATTTCCCCCTGGAATCTGCCGATTCTGCTGTTCAGCTGGAAGGTCGCGCCGGCGCTGGCGCTGGGCAATGCCGTGGTGGCCAAACCGTCCGAGGAAACGCCCTCGTCGGCCTTTCTGCTGGCCCGGGTTGCCAATGAAATCGGTTTGCCTGCGGGCGCCCTCAATGTGCTGCATGGGTTCGGGAACGACTCGGCTGGCCAGGCGCTGATCGCTCATCGGGGCATCGATGCCGTCACGTTCACCGGGGCGTCGGCCACCGGTGCGCACATCATGCGAACGGTGGCCGACGGGGTGAAGAACGTGTCGTTCGAGCTGGGTGGCAAGAATGCCGCCATCGTCTTCGAGGACGCCGATTTCGATGCGGCGCTGGCCGGTGTCATGAAATCCACCTTCACCAATTCCGGCCAGGTCTGCCTGTGCAGCGAGCGCGTGCTGGTGCAGCGCCCCCTCTTCGATCGTTTCGTGGCTGCCCTGAAGACGCGCACCGAGGCGCTGGTGCTGGGATATCCCGATGACCGTGCCACGGACGTCGGGCCGATGATTTCCAGAAAGCATCAGGCAAAGGTCCTGTCCTATTTCAGGCTGGCGCGCGCAGAAGGCGCCACGCTGGTCACAGGGGGCGGTGTGCCGGCCTTTGGTGATGCGCGCGACCGGGGGTTCTGGGTGCAGCCGACCCTGTGGACGGGGCTGCCCGACAATGCCCGCTGCCTGCGCGAGGAAATATTCGGCCCGGTCTGTCATGTGGCGCCCTTCGACACGGAAGAGGAGGCGGTTGCACGGGCCAATGATTCCGATTACGGCCTGGCCACTGCGATCTGGACCCAGAATCTGTCGCGCGCGCATCGCGTGGCGCCGCGCATGCGCAGCGGGCTGGTCTGGGTCAATACCTGGTTCCTGCGCGATTTGCGCACGCCCTTTGGCGGGGTCAGGCTGTCGGGCATCGGCCGTGAAGGGGGCCGCCATTCGCTGGATTTCTATTCCGAGACCAGCAATATCTGCATCAGGATCTGAGATCCGCGTCGGGACCGAACCCTGCGCGGAGACGCGAAGAGTGAAAAAGGAGCACCGATGGGCACACATCCAGGCACCGGCCCGGCCGGTCATGGGGCATCCGGGACGGACCGGACTGATTCAGCGTCGCAGGCGCCACCGAAGGACGGTCGGGGCGTTCGGCGCGACCAGGACGCGCCGGCTGATCAGGGTACCCGGGCCGAACCGTTCGGCCATGTGCCGGGGCGCACCGCGTCCCGAGTGGTGAGCGGCAAGGCGCGACCGCGCGGCAAATTTCCGCACGTCCGGCGAGCCGGTGACTTCCTGTTCGTGTCGGGTACCAGTTCACGTCGGGCAGACAACACCCTGGCAGGCGTGGAAATCCTGGACGCCATGGGGGCCATGCGCCTGGATGTGCGTGAACAGACGCGCGCGGTCATCGAAAACATCCGCGACATCCTGGCCAGCGTCGATGCCGATCTGGCGGATGTCGTCGAAATCAGCGCATTCTTGGTGGACATGGGCGATTTTGCGGCATACAACGAGGTGTATGGCGAATATTTCGGCTACGACGGCCCCGCGCGAACGACGGTCGCCGTGCATCAGCTGCCCCACCCCCACCTGCGCATCGAAATCAAGGCCATCGCCTACAAGCCGCTGGCCGGATGAGGGCCATGAGGATTTTCAGACCGGCCACCCGACCAGGGCCGGGGCACGACACCAAGGAGACACGCATGGATCTGAAATATGGCTTGCCGAAAAATCTGATGGACTGGGTGGACGCGAATCGCGCACGGCTGGCTCCGCCCGTCTGCAATGCGGCGGTGTTCGAGGACGGCAACTACATCATCAATATGGTGGGTGGCGGCAATCAGCGCACCGATTTTCATGACAACGCCACCGAAGAGTTCTTCTACCAGCTGCGCGGCCAGGCGTCGCTGATCATCTGGGATCGCGACAAGTTCGAGCGCATCGTCCTGAACGCCGGGGACATCTTCCTGCAGCCGCCCCACCTGGTCCATTCCCCACAGCGTCCGGATCCGGAAGGCCTGTGCCTGCTGATCGAACTGCCCCGCCCGCTGGGCAAGCTGGACGCCCTGCAGTGGCATTGTGCCCATTGCGCCACCCGCATCTGGCGCGCGGAAAAGCAGCTGGAGAGCCTGGTGGACGATCTGCCCAAAATCTATCAGCAGTTCTACGCCCTGGGCGACGAGGAACGCGTCTGCCCGAACTGCGGCACACAGCATCCCGGCAGGGACTTCACCACCTGGCACAAGCAATTGAGCGAGTCCCCGCTCAGCGTCTGACGAGACCCACGCATGATTGACATTCACGCCCATATTTTTCCGCAAATCACGCAGGCCGAAGCCCATGAACTGGATCCGCAGCAGGCACCCTGGCTGCGCATCCTGGACCAGGATCGCGGCATGATCATGCGCGGTACGGAAGCATTCCGCCCCGTGCACGCGCCTCTTTGGGATCCGGAGGCGCGCGTGGCGGACATGGACCGTCTGGGGCTGGATGTGCAGATCATCAGCGCCACCCCCATCCTGTTCGGCTATGCCCTGGACCCGGGGCGGGTCGCCGGCTGGGCGGCGCGCATGAACGATCTGGCGCTGGAATATTGTGCCGCCCGCCCGCATCGCCTCAAGGCCCTGGCCCAGGTGCCGCTGCAGGATCCGGCGCTGGCCTGCCGCGAGGCCTCGCGCGCCCGCGCGGCAGGCCACGTGGGTGTGCAGATCGGCAACCATGTGGGCGACCGCGACCTGGATGATGAACAGCTTGTCGAATTCCTGCACCATTGCGCCGTCAACGACATCCCGGTGCTGGTGCACCCCTGGGACATGATGGGCGGCCGACGAATGCGCCAGTGGATGCTGCCGTGGCTGGTGGCCATGCCGGCGGAAACGTCGCTGGGCATTCTGTCGCTGATCCTGTCCGGGGCATTCGAGCGCCTGCCCCGCAGTCTCAGAATCTGTTTTGCCCACGGCGGCGGGTCTTTCGCCTTCACGCTGGGACGCGTGGACAACGCCTGGCAGCATCGCGACATCGTGCGCACGGACTGCCCGCAACCGCCTTCCAGCTATGTGGACCGGTTTTGCGTGGACTCTGCCGTGTTCGATCCGCGGGCGTTGCGGCTGCTGGTGGACGTCATGGGCAGCGAGCGCGTGATGCTGGGTTCCGACTACCCCTTCCCGCTGGGCGAGCAGCAGATCGGCCAGCTGGTTTCCGGGTCGACGCTGCTGTCCGAACACGAAAAGCAGCGCATCCTGGTCGATAATGCGCGTGCGTTCTTCAGGCTTTCCTGAGTGGCCGACCCGCCGGGATCCGCATGCGGATCGATGCTCTTGCGGCCGGGTTTTGGCAGGTACACTGATTCCGACTGGCAGCGCGCCGCTTGGCTTCGTGTCCGACTTCATGTTTCATGACTAAATTATAATGGCGGCCTCTTGCCATGGCCGCCTCTCGGGAGAATGAAATGATTGTCTCCCGTTCATCCAGTGGCAAACACGAGGTGATATCGCAAAATCGGTGTTTCAAGTGCACTACGTCGATGAGGAGACAAACATGACATTCAGAAAAAAATCGCTGGCCGCCGTCCTGGCATTGACCCTGGCAATGGCTGCGGGCAGTGCTCTGGCCGATGTGAAAATCGGCTTCATGGCCACCCTGTCAGGGGGGGGCGCCGCCCTGGGACAGGACATGGTCGATGGTTTCAGCCTGGCACTGGATGAGCGTGATGGGAAACTGGGTGGCCAGAACATCGTGCTGCTCAAGGAAGACGATCAGCTCAAGCCCGACGTGGGTGTGCAGATCGTGCAGAAATACATCGAGAAAGACAAGGTCGACCTGGTCGCCGGCGTGACGTTTTCCAATGTCATGATGGCCATCGCCAAACCGCTGGCCGACGCCAACATGACGTTCGTGGGCTCCAATGCGGGTCCGGCACCCCTGGCGGGCAAGCAGTGCAATCCGGGCTTCTTCTTTGCCTCGTGGCAGAATGACGAACAGGCCGAGGTCATGGGTCAGTTCGCCACGGACCGGAAATATGAAAACGTCTATATCATCGTGCCGAATTATCAGTCCGGTCGTGATCAGGTGGCGGGCTTCAAGCGCTTCTACCAGGGGAAGATCTCGGGCGAGGTCTATACCCAGCTCAACCAGCAGGATTATTCCGCCGAACTGCTGGCGCTCTCGGCAGCCAAGCCGGCCGCCGTCTGGGTCTTTCTGCCGGGCGGCATGGGCATCAATTTCATCAAGCAGTTCAAGCAGTTCGGACTGATGGGCAAGCTGCCGCTGTTGACCGTCTCCACGGTGGACGGCTCCACCCTGCCCGCCCTGGGGGATACGGCGCTGGGCGCCTACGCGGGTACATTCTGGGGGCCGGACTTCGATAACCCCACCAGCAAGCACTTTGTTGCGGCGTTCGAAAAGAAATACGGTCGCATCCCTTCGCAGTACGCCGCCCAGTCCTACGATTCGGCGCTGCTGATCGACAGCGCGCTGAAAAAGACCGGCGGCAGCGTGGCGGACAAGCAGGCCTTCCGGGATGCGCTGCGGGCGGCAGATTTCGACTCGCTGCGTGGTGCGTACAAGATCAACGTCAACGGCTTCCCGATCGAGAATTTCTACGCCTTCGAGGTTGCCAAAGACGATCAGGGCCGCGTGTCGCTGAAGACCATCGCCATGCCCCTGAAGGACCATGCAGACGCCTACGCGTCCGAGTGCAAATACTGAAATGAGTCCGCAGTTGCTGTTCATGCAGGCCATGAACGGCCTGCAATACGGGATCCTGCTGTTTCTGCTGGCAGCAGGCCTGACGCTGGTGTTCGGCATCATGAGCTTCATCAACCTGGCCCATGGGGCGCTGTACATGATGGGGGCCTATTTTGCGGCCGCCGCCTATCACCACAGCGGCTCGTTCGTGCTGGCGATCCTGGCAGGCCTGGGGGGTACCATGCTGCTTGGCGTGTTGCTGGACCGTTTCGGATTCAATCGGCTGTACGCACGCGCACACCTGGATCAGGTGCTGGCCACTTTCGGCGTCATGCTGTTCTGCAACGAGGCCGTGCGCATGATCTGGGGCGCCGCTCCGGTCTTCATGAGCATGCCCGACGCCCTGTCTGAAACCGTGCTGCTGTGGGGGACCCCGTATCCGCTCTACCGTCTGCTGATCCTGCTGGTCGGGCTGCTGGTGGCGCTGGGCCTGTATCTGCTCATCGAGCGCACCCGCATCGGCATGCTGATCCGCGCCGGGGCCAGCAATCGCAACATCGTGGCCGCGCTGGGCGTGAACATCGGCTGGCTCAACACCTTCATTTTTGCCCTGGGCGCCGGGCTAGCCGGCCTGGCAGGTGCGATGGTGGGACCGATCCTGTCCGTGCAGCCCGGCATGGGGGACTCGATCCTGATCATGACGCTGGTGGTGATCGTCATCGGCGGCATCGGCTCGATCCGCGGGGCGTTTCTGGGGGCCCTGGTCGTGGGCCTGGTCGACACCCTGGGGCGCACCGTGATTCCGGCCCTGCTCAGCCTGTCGTTGGCTCAGGAACTGGCCAGCACCCTGGGTGCGGCGATCTCTTCCCTGGCCGTCTATGTCCTGATGGTGGTCATCCTGGCGCTCAAGCCCGAAGGCCTGTTCCCGGTCAGGAAGCGCTGATGCGAGGCCTTGCATGAAAGCCGAGACGCACGTCATGCCTGCCAGCGCTGCCCGGGCATTCCGGCGCCCGCCCGACTGGCGCGACGCCCTGCGCGTCGGGCTGGTCGGGGTGCTCTTCGGGTTGCTGCTGCTGGTGCCGGTCTTTGCCAGCCAGACCGGCAGCCCGTATCTGCTGATCCAGTTCAGCCGCATCCTGGTGTTCGCGCTGGCTGCCGTCGGCCTGAATCTGGCGCTGGGCTATGGCGGCATGGTCAGTTTTGGCCATGCCATGTATGTCGGCATCGGTGCCTACTGCGTGGCCATCCTGTCGCATTACGGCGTGGATGACGGGGTGGTGCATCTGGGGATGGTCGCCGTGGTGACCGCGCTCGTGGCCGCGCCGGTGGCCGTGATTGCCCTGCGCACACGCGGCATCGCTTTCATCATGATCACGCTGGCCCTGGCACAGATGTTTTATTTCCTGGCGATCGGGCTCAAGCAGTATGGCGGTGACGAGGGGCTCCCCATCCAGAAGCTCAGTCGTTTCGGATCACTGACCGGCAACCATGTCGCGCTGTACCTATCCCTGCTGCTGGTGCTGATCCTGGCGCTGCTGGTCCTGCACCGGGTGATTCGGTCGCGTTTCGGCCTGATCCTGCGGGCGTCCAGCATCGACGAGCGGCGGGTGCGCGCAGTGGGCACCACACCACTCGGCTACCAGATGCTGGCCTATGTGGTGTCGGCCGAGCTGTGCGCACTGGCCGGCTTTTTCCTGGCCAACCTGACCTCGTTCGCCTCGCCTGCCTACATGGCCTGGACGGCCTCGGGCGAGCTCATCATCATGGTGTTGCTGGGGGGTGTCGGCACGCTGGTCGGCCCGGTCGTGGGGGCCATCGGCTTTCTGCTGCTGGAAGAAGGCCTGAAGACCCTGACCGACCACTGGCTGATCATCATGGGCCCGGTCATCGTGCTGATCGTGCTGTTCTTGAAAAACGGTCTGTGGGGTGCACTGGACACCAACAGGCAAGCGGGAGGGCAATGATGGCCACCTGGCGAGATTCGAGACTGACGGGCCTGGTGCTGCGGCACGCGGTCCATCCGGGGGGCTGCTGACGTGCAGCCACTGCTTTCCATCCGGGGTCTGGTCAAGCGCTACGGCGGCTTGCTGGTGACCGATTCCGTCGACCTGGACATTCTGCCGGGTGAAATCCATGCGGTCATCGGCCCCAATGGCGCAGGCAAGACCACGCTGGTCAGCCAGATCATGGGCGAAGTGCGCAGCGATGCCGGCAGCATCCAGCTGTGCGGTCGGCCGATTGACACACTCAGCATGCCGCAGCGGGTGCGTGCGGGGCTTGCGCGTTCGTACCAGATCACGTCGGTCATTCCCCAGTTCACGGTGCTGGAAAATGTGATCCTGGCGGTGCAGGGGTGTCTGGAGCACGGCTACCGCTTCTGGACGCCGGCCACCAGGACCGTGCGCCTGCTGGAGCGCGCCCATCCCCTGATCGACATGATGGGTCTGGCCGAACTCGCCCACGCACCTGCCCTGGCGCTGGCCTATGGCCAGCAGCGCCAGCTGGAAATTGCCATGGCGCTGGCGGCGCAGCCCAGGGTCCTGCTGCTCGATGAGCCGATGGCCGGCATGGGCCATGGCGATACCGGCTCGGACGGGATGCTGGAGCTGTTGCGGCGTCTGAAGGGCCAGTACGGCATGTTGCTGATCGAACACGACATGGATGCCGTGTTCTCGCTGGCGGATCGCATCAGCGTGCTGTCGTATGGCAAGGTCATCTGTTATGGCGATCCGGAGACCATACGCCGGAGCGAGGAAGTGCGCGAGGCCTATCTGGGCGACGAGGAGATTTCCGCATGAGCCTGCCGGGACAGGATGGGGCGGTGGGGCCATGAGCCTGCCAGGACAGGATGAGGCGGTGGGGCCATGAGCCTGCCGGAACTGGATGAGGCGGCGCTGGGGCCATGAGCCTGACGAAACTGGATGAGGAGGTGAGGTCGTGAGCCTGCTGGAACTGGACGGGGTGGTGTCCGGCTATGGCGCCAGCCAGGTGCTGCATGGCATGAGCCTGACGGTCGAATCGGGCCAGTGCGTCACGCTGCTGGGGCGCAATGGCATGGGCAAGTCGACAACGGTCAAGTGCATCATGGGCATGCACCCCGTCTGGCAGGGGACGATCCGTTTTCACGATCAGCCGATCCAGCGGCTGCCCAGCTACCGTGTCGCCCAGCTGGGCATCGGCCTGGTGCCTGAAGGACGCCAGGTCTTTCCCAATCTGTCCGTGCAGGAAAACCTGGTGGCTACCGCGGCAGACCGCCACAGAAAGGCCTCGCCCTGGACGCTGGACCGGGTCTATGAGATGTTTCCGCGCCTGCGCGAACGCGCCGCCCACTTCGGCAATCAGCTCTCGGGCGGCGAGCAGCAGATGCTGGCCGTGAGCCGCGCCCTGATGACCAACCCCGAGCTGCTGATCCTGGACGAGGCCACCGAGGGGCTGTCACCCCTGGTGCGCCAGGAGATCTGGTCGGCCCTGACGGTGCTGCGCCAGGAAGGCATGTCCATTCTGCTCATCGACAAGAACCTGGCCGCGCTGCTGGCCCTGGCAGACTGGCACCATATCGTTGAAAAAGGCCAGGTCGTCTGGCAGGGCGATTCCGCTGCGCTGCGGGCGGCTCCGGACGTCCGCCAGCGCTATCTGGGGGCCTGACGCCCCAGGGCATGCGCTGCCGGCTTGACAGCAGAGGCCGCCGCCGGGTGACGCAGCAGGCGTCGTCGTCCGGTCCTGTTCAGCCCGGTTCGGGGATCAGGCCGCAGGCTTCCATCTGGACAACGTCACAGTTTTCTCCTGGGCCGGCGCGGTCGATGATCAGAAAATCCGACACCTGGTGCAGTGCCAGCAGCGGGTGATGCCAGACGCCGCGCGCGTAATTCACCCCCTGGTGGCCTTCGCAGAGGAAGACCCGCAGATCCTCCACCGTGGGGGTTGCGCTGCGGTCAGCGACGACGATCAGGTACGGCTGCCCCGACAGCGGAATGAAGGCCTGGCTGGCCTTGGGGTGGCGCTCCATCAGGGTGACGGTGAAGGGCAGGGTGCGCGGCAGGCCACGAAAGATGGACACGATGGCGCGGCCGTCTTCGCCCGGATCGAAGCGCGCCAGATCCTGGTAGCGTTCGGTATTGCCTTCCTTGATGGTGAAGTGCCGAGCCTTGTCGTCTGCCTGGATCACGTCGCCGAAGGGCGCGAAGGCCTCGCGGGTCAGGGGCTCGATGGTCAGACGCATCGGGGTCGTGGCGATCATGAAGGGGCTCCACAAAAGCCCGGCCACCATCGGGCCGGGACAGGTCAGACATCAGGCGGCGAACTGTGCCTCCAGGCGGAAGCGTGCGATTTGAGCAATCTGGTCGAGACAGGCAGCGAGTTCCACTTCCCTGTCATTTTGCAGGCGATTTTCAATGGCGTCCATGATCTGGTGGCGGCTGCGGCCCTTGACGGCAATCACGAAGGGGAAACCGAAGCGTTCGCGATAGGCGGCATTCAACTGACGCAAGCGTCGCAGCTCTGTCGCACTGCACTGATCCAGGCCCGCACTGCGCTGTTCGCTGGTCGATGCATCCGTCAGGGTGCCGGCGGTGGCTTCCTTGCCGGCAAGTTCCGGGTGGGCCGCAATCAGCGCGAGCTGTTCGGCGGGATCGGCCCGTTGTACGACGCGCATCATCGCCTGGTGCAGGGCGTCCACGGTTGCGAACGGCCGTGCCGCCCAGGCACGCTCCGGAATCCAGGGGGAATGTTCGAAGATGGCGCCCAGTTCGCGCGAAAACTCGGCCTGCGTCAGGGAAGAAAGCTCGGTCAGGGTCATGTCTGGAAGCTCTGTGGGGGTCGTGCCGGAAAGCCCGCTGCGGGTCGAGCCAGGAATGAAGGTTTGCATCATGGTGCGAAGTCTACGGTTTATTGATGATCAAATGAAAGCCATGGCACGATATAAGTGGTATAAGCTGAGCCGCATTTCCATGCGCCGGCACGGCCGGGATGACGCCGGCTGATGGGCGCCAGAAAGACAAGGAGACCCCCACGATGTCGATACGGCGTGGAAGTGAAACGCTGGACACCCATCTGCTGAAGGTGTTCTGCATGCTGATGGCCGAGCGCAGCGTGTCGCGCACGGCCCTGAAACTGAATCAATCCCAGCCCGCGATCAGCGTGGCCCTGAAAAATCTGCGTCAGGTGTTGCAGGATCCGCTGCTGGTGCGTGAAAAGGGCGGCATGGTGCCGACGGATCGGGCGCTGAGCATCCTGGAACATGCGCGATCGGCGCTCAGTTCGATCGATTCGATGCTGGAAGCGGGCCAGACCTTCGAGCCCGCCAGCAGCCGCCAGGTCTTTCGCATCGGCTCGCCGGATTATCTGGCACCGGCCTTTGCCGCTTCGGTGGCGCAGCGCTTTCGCCACCAGGCGCCCCATGCACGGCTCGCGCTGCATGCGCTGGGACCGGAATTCGATTTCGAGCATTCGCTCGCCGAGGGGGACCTGGATGTCGTCATCGGCAACTGGCCGGAGCCCCCGGATCGCATGCACCTGTCGATGCTGATCGAAGACCGGATCGTCTGCCTGATGGCGGCCGATCACCCCCTGGCCAGGCGGGGCATGACGATCGATGACTATTGCCGGGTTGCGCATGTGGTGCCGGTGCGCTATTCCATCAGTCAGCGGGGCATGATCGATACCGTGCTCACGTCGCTGCGCATCCAGCGCGAAGAATGCATCCAGGCCCAGTCCTTCATGCTGGCGCCCTATTTGCTGCCGGGCACCGATCTGGTGTTCACCACCACGCATCACTTTGCGCATTATTACGCGGGCCTGCTGCCGCTGGCGATCGTCGAGGCGCCGATCGACTTTCCGCCGATGCGATTTTATCAGCTGTGGCATGCACGCAATCATCATGCGCCCTCGCATCAATGGCTGCGCCATCTTCTGGGCGACTGCGGGCGCAGCCTTCTGGCGCGGGCCTGAAGCCCCGCGCGGAGCCAGCCCCCATGCGGATGACGACCCCCATCAAGTGGTTCTGATGAGGGTGCGCCGGCTCAGCCGTCTGCAGACAGGCTGGCCTGCAGCATGGTGGCGACTCTGGTGATGCACTGGCGCAGCCAGATGACCTCGGGTGCACCATGGCAGCGGCGGTGCCAGAGCATGTAAAAGCGCATGGGCTGAAACGGAAAGGGCGCCGGCAGGATGGTGATGGGCAGGTAGTGGGCGTAATGCTGGGCAAACTGGCGGCCGGTGGTGAACACCAGGTCAGTGCGCAGCAGCATGCCGGCCACCTGGCCAAAATAGGGAATGGTCATCTGGATGTTGCGCCGCAGTCCCTCGGAGGCGAGCGAGCCGTCGATGAAGCTCTGGCGTTGCGAGACATAGGGGAAGGGGGCCAGATGCGGCAGTTCCAGGTATTGCTTCAGGCTCAGCTCGCGGTGTGCCGCCGGATTCTGGCTGCCGATCATGCAGACGACTTCATCATCGAACAGCCGTGCCAGGTGCATCCGGGGTGGCGGTTCGAGCCAGTTGCCGATGACGACATCCAGTTCGCCGTCCTCGAGCCCGCCCGCGTAGTCGTGATCGGCATTGATCGGATGGACGATGAGCCTTGCATGGGGCGCTTCGCGGCGCAGGATTTCCGCGATGTTCGGCAGGAACATGGCATCCAGATAGTCGGGCGCCCCCAGATGAAATGTGCGGGTCGTGGTGGCCGGTGCGAAGGTGCCGGGTGGCCGGGTGATGCGTTCAATGGCGCTCAAGGCGTCATTGGCATGCGACAGCAGTTCCAGGCCCCGTTCGGTCGGCACCATGCCGGTTTTGCTGCGCACCAGAATGGGGTCGCCCGTGATGTCGCGCAGTTTTCTCAGGGAATTGCTCAGTGCCGGTTGCGACAGCCCCAGCTTGATGGCGGCACGTGACACACTCTGCTCGGTCAGCAGAGTCTGCAAAATGTGCAGCAGATGGGCATCCATGGCATCACGGGGTCTTTGCATCCGGGTATTATTCCCGGCCTTGCCCGCCGCGTCCATAAAGGATCACCGTCATCCGTTGCGGCCTGCGGCCACCGCCAGGGCGCAGGGGCGCTTCTGCGGAACTTCGCGGGCCATGATGATCCCCATCATGCACCATGAATGGTGTGGCGTTCTGCTTGGTGCTATCTTGACCCTTGGTGCATGTCAACAGAGCGCAAAGGCAAGGACATGGAGACAAAATCCATTCGTTTTCACTATCGTGGCCAGACCCATGAGGTCACCGGTCAGCCCACGACCCGTACCGTGCTGCAGTATCTGCGCGAGGATCTGGGCTGCGTGGGTACCAAGGAAGGCTGTGCAGAAGGGGACTGCGGCGCCTGTACCGTGGTGGTGGCCGAGCCCGACGGACACGGCGGGGTATCGATGCGCGCCGTGAATTCCTGTATCCAGTTCCTGCCAACGCTCGACGGCAAGGCGCTGTACACGGTCGAGGATCTGCGCCAGCCGGATGGCTCCCTGCACCCCGTGCAGCAGGCCATGGTCGACTGCCACGGTTCGCAGTGCGGATTCTGCACGCCCGGCTTCGTCATGTCGATGTGGGGCATGTACCTGGCGCATGGCCCCGAGGATCCCGCACCCACGCGCACTGAAATCGACGACGCGCTGTCCGGCAACCTGTGCCGCTGCACGGGTTATCAGCCCATCATTCGCGCCGCTGGCGAAATGCTGCAGTATCCCGCGGTGGATTTCGATCGCGCCGCCCTGGCCCGGATACTGGCCGAACTGCAGCGCGACGAGGTCTTCCGCTACACGCACGACGGCCACACCTTTTATGCGCCGCGCACGCTGGACCAGCTCGCACAGCTGCGCCTGCAATACCCCGAGGCGCGCATTCTGGCCGGCAGCACGGACGTGGGCCTGTGGGTGACCAAGCAGTATCGCGATCTGCCCGAGCTGATCTATATCGGGCAGGTGCAGGAACTGCGCGACGTCCATGAAGAAGGCGACGAACTCTATGTTGGTGCGGGTGCCCTGCTGAACGATGCCTATGATGCCCTGATTCGGTACCTTCCGGAGCTGGCCGAACTGCGTCAGCGCTTTGCCTCGCTGCCCATTCGCAATGCCGGCACGCTGGGGGGCAATGTGGCCAATGGCTCACCGATCGGTGATTCGATGCCCGCGCTGATTGCGCTGGGCGCGCGCATCGTCCTGCGCCGCGCAGACCGGGTGCGTGAAATGCCTTTGGAAGACTACTACCTGGGCTATCAGAAAAACGCCTCCGAGCCTGGCGAATTCGTGCAGGGCCTGCGGGTGCCGGTGCGCGTGCCGGGCCGCCGGTTCCGCACCTACACGCTGTCCAAGCGTTTCGACCAGGACATCTCCGCCGTGTGTGCCGCCTTTGCGGTGACGCTGGATGACGCCGGTTGCGTGCAGGACATTCGCACCGGATTTGGCGGGGTGGCCGCCACGCCCAGCCGGGCGCGCGCGGTCGAGGCGGCGTTGCAGGGCCAGCCCTGGGATGAAGCCCCTGTGCGCGCGGCCATGGATGCCATGGGCCAGGATTTCCAGCCCCTGACCGACATGCGCGCCAGCAGCGACTACCGGCTGCGGTCATCGCGCAATCTGCTGTATCGCTTTTATCTGGAAACCGCCCCTGGGGCGCCGTTGGCGACGCATCAGGTCAATACGGTCGCACTGGCCGATATCGCTTGAGGAGCCGACCATGAACATGCGCATCAATGTACCGGTCGAACTGGACCGCCTGGCCGTCAGCAACGACCACATTCCCCGCCCGGTGGTGGGTGAGCCGGCGGCCGGAGCTTCGTCCCCGCACGAATCCGCCACACTGCACGTCACCGGCGAAGCCGTCTACACCGACGACATCCCTGAACTGCGGCGCACTGTGTACGCGGCACTGGGGCTGTCTGCCAAGGCGCACGCGCAGGTGCGCGCCATGGACCTGGACGCCGTGCGTCATGCGCCCGGCGTGGTGGCCGTCCTGACAGCGAAGGACATTCCCGGCGAAAACAATTGCGGTCCGGTGTTGCACGACGATCCGATATTGGCCGACGGCCTGGTGCAATACGTGGGCCAGCCGATTTTCATCGTGGTGGCCGATTCGGTCGACGCCGCGCGTCGTGCTGCGCGCCTGGGCCGGATCACCTACCAGGAACTGCCGCACCTGCTCACCGCGCAGCAGGCCAAGGCTGCCGATTCGCGCACCCTGCCCGACATGCGCCTGGTTCAGGGCGATGTGCAGGCCGCACTGGACGCCGCCCCGCACCGCATGAGCGGCACCTTCGCCTGCGGCGGCCAAGAGCAGTTCTACCTGGAAGGCCAGATCTCGTATGCCGTGCCGCGCGAAAAGAACGGCATGCTGGTGTGGTGCTCGACCCAGCACCCGACGGAAATGCAGGCCGTGGTGGGCCATGCTTTGGGCTGGCAGGCCCACCAGGTGCAGATCGAATGCCGGCGCATGGGCGGCGGATTCGGCGGCAAGGAATCCCAGTCGGCCATCTTCGCCTGCCTGGCCTCGATCTGTGCCCAACGCCTGCACCGGCCGGTCAAGCTGCGCGTGGATCGCGACGATGATTTCATGATCACCGGCAAGCGTCATGGCTTCCATTACGAATACGAAGTCGGCTACGACGATGCCGGTCAGATTCTGGGCCTGCGGCTGGACATGACGCTGCATTCCGGGTTTTCGGCGGATCTGTCCGAAGCCGTGGCAAGCCGCGCCGTCTGCCACTTCGACAATGCATATTACATTGCCGCGGCCGACGTCAAGGCCATGTGCGGCAAGACCCACACCCAGTCGAACACCGCCTTCCGGGGCTTTGGCGGCCCGCAGGGTGCGCTGCTGACCGAGGTCGTGATGGAGCGGATCGCCCGCGATCTGGGCAAGGATCCGCTGGATGTGCGCCGCACAAATTTCTACGGCATCGACACGCGCAACATCACCCCCTATGGCCAGCGTGTCGAGGACAACCTGCTGCAGCCGCTGGTCGACGAACTCGAGGCCAGCTCCGACTATCGCACACGCCGCGATGCGGTGCGCGTCTTCAATGCCGGCAGCCCGATTCTGAAAAAGGGTCTGGCCCTGACGCCGGTGAAGTTCGGCATTTCCTTCAACGTGCCCGCTTTCAACCAGGCGGGTGCCCTGGTGCACATCTACCGTGACGGTTCGGTGCTGGTCAATCACGGCGGCACGGAAATGGGCCAGGGGCTGAACACCAAGGTGGCGCAGATCGTGGCGAACACGCTGGGACTGGATCTGGAGTGCGTGCGCGTGACGGCCACGGACACCACCAAGGTCGCCAATACGTCGGCGACCGCCGCATCCACCGGCTCGGACCTGAACGGCAAGGCGGCCGAGGACGCGGCCATGCAATTGCGCACCCGGCTGGCGGATTTCGCGGCCCGCAAATATGGCGGCAGGCCCGATGAGGTGGTGTTTGCCTGGCGTCAGGTCAGCGTCAATGGCCAGACCGTGCCGTTTGCCCGGCTGGTGGACGAGGCCTACTGGGATCGCGTTCAACTGTGGTCCGACGGCTTCTATGCCACCCCCGGCATCACCTGGGACAAGACCACCATGCACGGCGAACCCTTTTATTACTTCGCTTACGGCGCCGCCGTATCGGAAGTGGTGATCGATACGCTGACCGGTGAATGGAAGCTGCTGCGCGCCGACATCCTGCATGATGTGGGCGCCTCGATCAACCCGGCCATCGATCTGGGCCAGATCGAAGGCGGCTACATCCAGGGCGCCGGCTGGCTCACGACCGAGGAACTCTGGTGGAGGGACGATGGCCGGCTGATGACGCATGCACCGTCCACCTACAAGATTCCGGCCATCAGCGATTGCCCGCGTGATTTCCGCGTGCGGCTGTACAAGACTCGCAACCCGAAGGAAACCGTGCATCATTCCAAGGCGGTGGGCGAACCTCCGCTGCTGCACGGCATCAGTGTGTTCAACGCGATCTGCGATGCGGTGGCTGCCGTGGGTGATGGCCGCACCTCACCCGAACTGCAGGCGCCAGCCACGCCCGAAGCCATTCTGAAGGCAGTCGATGCGCTGCGACAGCGCGGCGCCGCCTGAAGCAGGGTGGGCGACAGGATGCCGGGCGGGATCGCGTATGGCTGAGTGGATCGATCAGGCGCTCTGGTGCCTGGACCGACAGCAGCCCGTCGTGCTCGTGAGCGTGGCCTCGGTGCGCGGTTCGGCGCCGCGCGAAGCAGGCGCCAAGATGCTGGTGGCCGCAGAGCGCCAGTGGTTCACCGTCGGCGGAGGCCAGCTGGAGTGGCAAGCCATCCACCAGGCGCGTGCCCATCTGGCCGCGCCGGCCGGTGGTTCCGATCGCTGGGTCGTGGAAATGCCGCTGGCCGCGTCCCTGGGGCAGTGCTGTGGTGGCCTGGTCCACCTGCTGTTCGAGCACTTGCGTGAATCCGACCGGGCCTGGTTGCAGGCGGCGCGCGAGCGCATGCTGCGCCTGGAGCCCTTCGAGCGCGAGGTCGGCCTGGGTGCGCCGGGACTGGCGCCATGGGTCGCCTTGCAGGAGCCGGCGGCGGCCTCGCACCCGGCGAACCGCTTTCAGGCCAGCCGCCTGCTGGATCCCGCCGATCCCCGCGGTTGCCCGGTCTTCACCGAGCCCCTGCGCCCCGACGCCCTGAATGTCATCGTGTTCGGTGCAGGCCACGTCGGCCACGCCCTGGTCAACATTCTGGGCACCCTGCCCTGTCGCGTCACGTGGGTGGATGCGCGCGAGGATCTGTTTCCGGCGAAGGTCGCCGCCAATGTCACGATCGAGGCCACCGACACGCCCGAGGCCGTGATCGAGGAAGCCCCCCCGCAAAGCTGTTTTCTGATCATGACGCATGATCATGCGCTGGACCAGCACCTGTGTGAACACATCATGCGCCGCGACGACGTGGCGTATTTCGGCCTGATTGGTTCACGCACCAAATGGCACAAGTTCCAGCAACGCTTTGCCGCCCGTGGCATTGCGCCGGAACGTTATGCAAAAATCCTGTGCCCCATTGGCGAACCAGGCATCGAAGGCAAACAGCCCGCCGTGATTGCCGTGGCGGTGGCCGCCCAACTGATGCGCCTGCGCACCGCGCGGGCGCAGGGCGCACAGCCCGAAGTGCTGCGGCGGCCGCAAGCCACCGTACCGGGCTGAAGCGTATCGCAGGCCCCGGCAGTCGCCGGGATGTTGCAATCTCCGGGCGTCTGCCGGGCAACACATTGACACACCAAGGAGACTTCATGACCCAGACGTCCATCGGCCCGGGTACTCCCGGCGCAGAGGCCTGGCGCGCCCAACTGTTGTATTTCCATGATGCCCCCGGGGCCGAGGACGAGGCCTGCGAATGGATTCACGACGGCCTGCTGGTCGTGCGCGACGGCCGCATCGAACAGTCGGGCGAATACACGCAACTGGTGCGCGGTCTGGCTCCCGGCACGCCGATTCACGACTGGCGCGAGCACCTGATCACGCCAGGTTTCATCGACACGCATATTCACTATCCCCAGACGGACATGATCGCCTCCCCCGCGTCCGGCTTGCTGCCCTGGCTCGAGACCTATACGTTTCCGACCGAGCGGCGGTTCGAGAATCCCGACTATGCGCAGGAGGTCGCGCGCTTCTTTCTGGATGAATTGCTGCGTTGCGGCACCACCACGGCGCTGGTGTACTGCACGGTGCATCCCGGCTCGGCCGAGGCCTTCTTCCATGAAAGCCATGCGCGCAATCTGCGCATGGTGGCCGGCAAGGTCCTGATGGATCGCAATTGTCCGGAGTACCTGCGCGACACGGCCGAATCGGGTGCACGGGAAAGCGAAGCGCTGATCCAGCGCTGGCATGGCACGGGGCGGCAGCTGTACGCGCTGACCCCGAGGTTTGCGCCGACCTCCACGCCGGGCCAGCTCGGCCTGTGCGGCGAGCTGGCCCGGCGGTACCCGGATGTGTTCATCCAGACGCATGTGTCCGAGAACCGGGACGAGGTCAAATGGGTGATGGGCCTGTTCCCGGGCTATCGCAGCTACCTGGACATTTATGAGCAGTACGGTCTGCTGCGGTCGCGTGCCGTCTATGGCCATTGTGTCTGGCTGGATGACGCGGATCGCCACCGCATGCGCGATTCGGGGGCGGTCGCTGCACACTGTCCGACCTCAAACCTGTTTCTGGGCAGTGGCCTGTTCGATTTCGCGGCCGCAAGGCGGTGTGGCATGCCGGTGGCGCTGGCCACCGACGTGGGGGGTGGCACATCGTTTTCCATGCTGCAGACCATGAACGAGGCGCACAAGGTGGCCCGCCTGTCGGGCCACCACCTGACGGCGCAGCGCATGTTCTGGCAGGCGACCCAGGGCGCCGCGCACAGCCTGGGGCTGAACGGGCGCATCGGCACGCTGCAGGCAGGTGCCGAGGCCGACTTCATCATCCTGGATCCGGCCGCCACACCCCTGCTGGCGCGCCGCAGTGCGCTCGCCGAGTCGCTGGAAGAACGGCTGTTCGCACTGGTCATGCTGGGCGACGATCGCACGATTGCCGCCACTTACTCGGGCGGGCGCGAAGTCCACCAGCGCGCAGGCAAAGAAGCTCTGTCATAATCGGGTGCATGGACGAATTCTTTGATTCCACGCGCCCGACACGGCTGCCTCCGCTCATCCCCTTTTCCAGCTACCAGGATGCGGAGCAGGCGGTCGACCGCCTGCTGGAAATCTATGAGCGCAATGTGGCCTTCATCCGGGATGCCTTTCGCGAGTACAGTGCGGGCACCATGGAAGTCGGCCAGCGCGTGCGGGCCTGCTATCCGGCCATCCGCATCCGCATCCATACCTACGCGGATGTCGACAGCCGCCTGTCCTATGGGCATCTGGTCGAACCGGGCGTCTACATGACGACGGTGACCCGCCCCGAACTCTTTCACGACTATCTGCGCGAGCAGGTGCGCCTGCTGTTGCGCAATCACCAGGTGCCGGTGGAAATTGGCGAATCCGACATGCCGATTCCCCTGCATTTTGCCTTCCCGGAAGGCGAGTACGCCGAAGGTGACTATTCCGAAGTGCCCGGACACACGCTGCGGGATCATTTCGACGTGCCGGACCTTGAAGTCACGGATGATGCGATCGTCAATGGCACGTGGCGGGGCCGGCCCAATCAGCCGCGCCCGCTGGCACCGTTCACCGGGCCACGCATCGACTATTCACTGCAGCGCCTGCAGCACTACACGGGCACCTCTCCCACCCATTTCCAGGATTTCGTGCTGTTCACGAATTATCAGTTCTACGTGGATGAGTTCGTGAAGTGGGCGCGCCAGAGCCTGGCGGCAGGCACGGGCGGCTACACGATGCTGGTGGAACCCGGCAATCACATCGTCACCCCGGAATCCGCGGCGGTACCCAGCCCCACGCTGCCCTTCAACCCGCAGATGCCGTCCTACCACCTGAAGCGCAAGGGCCACAGCGGCATCACCCTGATCAATATCGGTGTGGGGCCCTCGAACGCCAAGACCATCACCGACCACGTCGCCGTATTGCGCCCGTCCGCCTGGCTGATGCTGGGCCATTGCGCAGGGCTGCGCACCACCCAGCGTCTGGGCGACTACGTCCTGGCGCATGGCTATGTGCGCCAGGACCATGTGCTGGACGATGATCTGCCGCTGTGGGTGCCGGTGCCGCCGCTGGCCGAGGTGCAGGTTGCGCTCGAGGAAGCCGTCGCCGAGGTCGCCGGCCTGTCGGGCTGGGAACTGAAAAAGATCATGCGCACCGGCACGGTGGCCACGATCGACAATCGCAACTGGGAACTGCGCGACCAGCAGGAACCGGTGCTGCGCCTGTCGCAGTCGCGCGCCATCGCACTGGACATGGAATCGGCCACGATTGCCGCCAACGGCTTTCGCTTCCGTGTGCCCTATGGCACCTTGTTGTGTGTGTCGGACAAGCCCCTGCACGGCGAACTGAAGCTGCCGGGCATGGCCAGTGCGTTCTATCGCAAACAGGTCAACCAGCACCTGCACATCGGCATCCGCGCCCTGGAACAGCTGCGCGAGATGCCCGGAGAACGGCTGCACTCGCGGAAATTGCGCAGCTTCATTGAAACGGCGTTCAAGTAGTCTGTGGCAGTGCCACAAGGGTGATCAGCCCGCCGCCCCGCGCAATGGCATGCATGTTCTCCATTCGGTCATCGTCAAGTCAGGTCCGGATGGGGCCGAAGCGGGGTGCGCGGCGGCGCCCCGGATGTTGCCCGGGGTAGACAGGGTAGACTGTTCCCTTTTTGCCAATTCACCATGGCCCTGCGTGCAACCATCTACAAAGCGGAACTGAACATCGCCGACAACGACCGTGCCTGCTACGCCACTCGCACCGTAACGGTCGCCCGCCACCCCTCGGAAACCGACGAGCGCCTGATGGTGCGCCTGCTGGCCTATGCCCTGCACGCAGATGCAGACGATCAGCTAGCCTTCACGCGCGGCTTGAGCGAAACCGATGAACCCGACCTGTGGCGCCTGGACCTGACCGGGGCCGTGCGCCAATGGATCGAGATCGGTCTGCCTGATGAGCGCCGCCTGCTGAAGGCCTGTGGCCGGGCCGACGAGGTGATCGTCTATGCCTACGGACGCAATGCCGGAGTCTGGTGGGCCGGCGTGCGCAACAAATTGGCCCGCGCCCGCAACCTGCAGGTGCACACGCTGCCGGCCGAAGCCACTCAGGCGCTCGCCGATCTCGCGCAGCGCAGCATGATCCTGAACGTGAATGTCACCGACCGCATCGCCTGGGTCTCCTCGCAACGCGGTGATGTCAGCATGGAGATCCAGGCGCTGGAGCGCTGAATGCGTCACAATCGTAGTTTGCGCCCACGCCCCATCGCGACACAGCCGCACGTCTGCCAAAGGAGATGCAGATCTGCGCGGTGGACTGCCCGCCGGACTTGACAGGAAGATCCCTGGAGACACCTGTCCATGACCGGCTCGGGCATGACACCCCCATCGCTCAACTCAGACCATCGCTCAACCCGGACACAAGGGCCAGGCTGCACGCCCCTTCTGGAAGTTTGCTTCGAGCCCGCCGACCGGAGGATGGCCAGCGGGGAGGCAAGTGAGCCATTGTTTGAGCGGGACGCTTGTGATCCGTCTGGACGACGGATCACCCCGCGAGTTTGGCGAACGCCCCGATGGTCATCCGCAGGGAGGGCAGCCCCGGCAGGGCCGGGGCCGGGCGAGGCGAACTGGAAGAAGGGGCGTGCAGCCTGGCCCGTTCCCGCCTGTTCCGACATCCTGACACGCTGCACCCTGTCACAACCAGGCACCGAACCGCAAGCTCCCCCCGGACTCAGGCCCCGGGGGAAGCCAGGGCCTTTAACGCTTCGCGATATCGTCCTGCGCCTGCTTCACCAGATCCGGCCCGATCTGCTTCGCCCACTTGTCGAATACCGGCTGCGTCACCTTGGCAAAGACCCCGATCTGCTCGGGTGTCAGCGTGGTGACCGTCACGCCGTGGCCCTCGATTTCCTTCAGCAACGAATCATCCTCCGGCGTGACTCCCTTGCGTGCGATCACGATCTCCTGCTTGCCGGCTTCCAGTGCGGCTTCACGCACGATCTTCTGATCTGCGGGCGACCAGGAATTCCAGACATCCTTGTTGACCACGAACACCAGCGGATCGGCCACATAATTCCACAGGCTCAGGTATTTCTGGCCCACATCGTACAGCTTCGCACCCGCGTAGATCGACAGCGGATTTTCCTGGCCGTCGACCGCCCCGCTGGCCAGTGCCGGCTGCGCGTCGGCCCAGCTCATCTGTGTCGGGTTTGCGCCCAGTGCCGTGAAGATGTCGATGTACAGCGGTGATCCGACCACGCGCAGCTTCATGCCCTTGATGTCCGCTGGGGCCTTGACTTCACGCACCGAATTGCTGAGCTGACGATAACCATTTTCGCCCCAGGCCAGTGGCACCACCCCCTTCTTCGACAGAATGTCGAACAGCTGCTCGCCCACCGGCCCCTGCGTCAGCGCATCGATGGCCTTATAGTCCGGCATCAGGAACGGCAGCGAAAACAGGTTCAACTCCTTGACCTGCGGCGACCAGTTGATGGTCGAGCCGATGGCCATGTCGATCACGCCCTGGCGGATGGCCGTGAATTCACGCGTCTGGTCACCCTGCACCAGAGACGTGCCGGGGTAGATCTTGATGTTGATGCGCCCGTCGGTGCGCTCGCGCACCAGATCGGACCAGATCACGGCGCCCTGGCCCCAGGGAAACGCAGTGCCGACCACGATGGACAGCTTGTATTCGGATTTGTAGTCGGCGGCCTGAGCCGGCAGCGCGACCGTGAGCGCCGTCAGTGTGATGGCAGCCGCGCCGATGAGTCGTTTGAATCGCATGGTGAGTCTCCTCTGTGAAAAATTTCCCGGCAGGCACAAACCGCCGCCCCTGTCCTGCGAGTCCCCGCCCCTGTCCTGCGAGTGTGTTTGCCCGATGGACGGATCTCCAGGCATCAGTATCCCAGATAATGCGGCAGCCACAGCGCGATCTGGGGGAACAGGATCACCAGGGCCAGCGTACAGATCATGCCGGCCAGCAGCCAGAGCACCCAGCGCACCGTACTTTCCATGGGCACCTGGGCAATCTTGCACGACACCATCAGGTTGACGGCGACTGGCGGGGTGAATTGCCCCACGGCCACCATCAGCGTCAGCACGATGCCCAGCCACACCCTGTCCCAGTGGAATGCCCCCGCAACCGGCAGGATGAGTGGCACGAAAATCAGGAAGATCGAGATGCCGTCCAGAAACATGCCCAGCACGATCAGCAGCACGATCAGCAGCACCAGCACCCCATATTCGCCCAGGCCCGAATGCACGATGGCCTGTGTCAGCGGGTCGATGATGCTGAGCGTGGACAGTGACCAGGCGAAAATCCCCGCCAGCGTCACGACCAGCATGATGACGGCCGACAATTCGCCTGCTTCGCGCAGGATCGGGAACAGATCGCGCCAGCGCATGGTGCGATGCACGACCATGCCGATGAACAGGCCATAGAACACGGCCACCACGGCGGCTTCGGTGGGCGTGAAATAGCCCATGCGCATGCCGCCCAGAATGATGACGGGTGCGGCCAGGCCCCACAGGGATTCATACAGGCTGCGCCAGAAGGGCGGGCGGGGTTCGGCGCGCGCCAGGGCACCCATGCCATGGCGGCGCGCCAGCCAGACGGCTGGAATGGTCAGGCCCAGGCCCGCCAGCAGGCCGGGCATGAGGCCCGCTGCAAACAGCGCAGGCACGGACGCCTGGGGTACCAGGATCGAATACACGATCAGCGCGATCGAGGGCGGGATCAGGATGTCGGTGGCGGCGCCGGCTGCCACGACGCTGGCCGAATAGGCCCGCGGATAGCCCGCGCGCGTCATGGCACCGATCATCACGGCGCCAACGGCAGCGGCACACGCCGGGCCCGAGCCCGAGATGCCGCCCAGGAACATGGCCACGCTGATGGCCACGACGGACAGCATTCCCGGGCCGTTGCCGGTGATGGATTGCGCCAGCCGGACCAGGCGCGCGGCGACCCCGGAACGGTCGAAGATCGACCCGACGAGCACAAACATGGGAATGGCCAGCAGGGGATACTTCGCCAGACCGGCATAGAAGCTTTGCGAGACGGCCATCAGACCGAACCAGTGCGTGTCGGGATTGGCCAGTGCAATGGCCAGCGTGCCGGCGGCACCCAGGGATACGCCCACCGGCACGCCCACGACCATCATGACGACGAACAAGGCGAACAGCAGCGTGGCAATCATGGCTTCAGGGCCCAGGCGCGGTGCAGCATGCCCGCCAGTCGCAGCGCGATGACCGCTGACAGCACGGGAAGCCACATGGAATACCACCAGGCCGGTATGCCGATGGCGGGCGACGTATCCCCCCAGTTGTATTCGTCCAGGGCCATGCGCGCCAGCAGGACGGTCAGGCCGATGAAAAACAGCAGTGAAATTGTGTGGACCAGCAGCGCAAAACGTCGCTGGCGCGCCGGGCTGCCACCGTCGGCCAGCAGTTCGATGCGGATGTGCAGCCCGCGCACGAAAGCCGAGGACGCGGCGCTCATGGTCAGCACGATCAGCAGGAAGATGGAGATCTCTTCGGTCCAGGCAAAGGATTCATCGCTCAGGTAGCGCACGATGACGTTTGCCAGGGTGATGCACGCCAGGGTGGCCAGGCTCAGGACGGTGACCCAGTCCTCGAAGATCAGTGGCACGCGCAGCGGCGGGTCGGGTGGCGGCGTATGGATGGGAACGACAGGCGGATCGGACGGATGGACGTCGGGCATGGAGAGCAGTGGCTGGAGCAAGAATTTCAGGGATCCGGGAACCCTCAATACTACTGCGCATCGTTGCGCCTGCCAGTGCGGACTATCCCCTGTCTGCGAGCGCCAGCAGGGTGCCACGGCAGCCAGGCGCGCCGCAGCGGCATGGATACTCGCTGCGCAGCGCCGGCGTGACCGGCTCGTCGATCACCAGACCGTAATCGTAGCTGAGCTCGGTGCCAGCCGGGATGTCTTTCAGGGCATGGATGCTCACGCGTGTGCCGGCATCGTTTTCGCGCGCCTCGCAATTCGGTGCGCAAGCGTGATTGATCCAGCGGGCGTCATTGCCGCGCTGACCGCCATCGATGACCAGGCCACTGCTCAGCGCGAAATAAAACGTGTGGCTGGGGTCGTCCGGGTCCGTTGGCCAGCGGGCATCGGCCTGTGTTGCCGTCAGGCGGCGCCCGGCATAGTCCAGGATGCGCGTGCCCGCCGGGATGTCGCGGGCGGCAAAGACGCCGGTCCCGTGCACGCGTGAGGCGCGCACGATGTGCCAGGGCGAGTGGGGAGATGTCATGGGATGGCGGTCAAAAGGGATACACTGACTGGTTATCCGTTTCATTATCCCTGATTCTCATCTGCGCTTCGCCCGCACGAGGTTTTTGCCGTGAATGCCCCTGCCCCCGCTCCCGTCACCGTTTCTGTCCGCAATGGCGCTGAAGTCCTGCTGGATACCCTGATCGCCCTCGGGGTGGATACGGTGTTTGGCTACCCGGGCGGGGCGGTGCTGCCGCTCTATGATGCCCTGCACGCTCAGCCGTGCATCCGCCATGTGCTGGTGCGCCACGAGCAGGCGGCCGTGCATGCGGCCGAGGGCTATGCGCGCACCACCGGGCGCCCGGGCGTGGTCTTCGTGACCTCGGGGCCGGGCATGTCCAACACCACCACGGGGTTGCTGGATGCGTTGTGTGATTCGATTCCGGTGCTGTGCATCAGCGGCCAGGTCAGCACCGCGGCCATCGGCACGGATGCCTTCCAGGAATGTGATGCCGTCGGCATCTCGCGGCCGGTGACCAAATGGAATGCCCAGATACGCCGTGCCCGGGACGTGGCCGATCTGGTGGCCAAGGGCTTGCGTCTGACTCAGGCCGGCCGGCCGGGCCCGGTGCTGCTCGATTTTCCCAAGGACCTGCAGATGGCGCTGGTACAACAGGCGCATTCAGCGCCGGCGTCGGTGCGTGAGCCAGAGTCCGAATCCGCCGTGAGCAGCCTGTCGCCCACGACCGAGGCGGGTCTGAAGCGTGCCGCGGCGCTGATCGCGCGGGCGCGCCGGCCCGTCTTCTACGGCGGGGGCGGCCTGATCAATTCCGGCGTCGATGCCTGCCAAGCGTTTCGCACCCTGGTGCAGGCTACGGGGGCACCCTGCACCCTGACCTTGATGGGGCTGGGCGCCTACCCTGCGGGTGATGCGCAGTTCCTGGGCATGCTCGGCATGCACGGTACGCTGCAGGCGAATCTGGCCATGCACCACGCCGATCTGATCGTCTGCGTGGGCGCGCGCTTCGATGACCGCATCACGGGGCGGCTGTCGGATTTCTGCCCGCATGCCGAAAAGATTCATCTGGACATCGATCCGGCGTCGATCGACAAGGTCGTGCGCGCCGATGTGGCGCTGGTGGGGGATTGCGGCGCGTTGCTGCGCGCCTTGAACCAGGAAGTCGGCCAGCACACGCTGGAAGCAGGCCGCCTGGACGCGTGGTGGCAGCGGATTGCCGTCTGGCAGGCACGCGACTGCCTGAAGGTCGAGCCCTCGGCCGAGGTCATCCTGCCGCAGGATCTGATGCAGCGCATCGACCGCCTGCTGGCAGGGCGCGATGCCATCGTGTCCACGGATGTGGGCCAGCACCAGATGTGGGCGGCACAGTACATCCGCATCGAGCGACCCCACCGCTGGCTGACGTCCGGCGGGGCAGGCACCATGGGCTACGGCTTGCCGGCTGCCATCGGCGCGCAGATCGCCCATCCGGACAAACCGGTCGTGTGTGTCAGCGGTGACGCATCGGTGCTGATGAACATCCAGGAACTGGCCACCGCCATGCAGCACGGCACTCCGGTGAAGCTGATCCTGTGCAACAACGGCCACATGGGCATGGTGCGCCAGTGGCAGGAACTGATTCATGGGGGTCGTTACAGCCACAGCTACAATGCCTCGATACCGGATTTCGTGGCCCTGGCCGGCGCATTCGGCTGGGGGGCGGCGCGCGTGGATCATCCGCGTGATCTGGATGCGGCACTGGCCGCCTGCATGGCCCATGATGGCCCCTATTTCCTGGACGTGGCCGTGGTGCCGCTGCAGAATTGTTTCCCGATGATGCCGGCCGGTTACGGGCATCAGCAGGTCATGCTGTCCGAAGACACCTGGTACGTGGAAGATCAGACCGCCTGATCGCTTGTCAGGTTTGCACCATGCCGTGGCGGATGGCGATGGTTTTCAGGCAGGTGAATCCCAACAGCGCCTCGAAGCCCTTTTCACGACCGTAGCCGCTGGACTTGACCCCGCCAAACGGCAGTTCCACGCCGCCACCGGCGCCATAATTGTTGATGAAGACCTGACCGCAGCGCAGTTGGCGCGCCAGGCGCAGCTGGCGCGCGCCGTCGCGCGTCCAGACCCCCGCCACCAGGCCATAGGGGGTGTCGTTGGCCAGGGCCAGTGCCTCGGATTCCGTGCGAAAGGCGCTGGCGACCAGCACCGGTCCGAAGATTTCCTGCCGAACCAGCAGGCTGTCCTGGGGCACATCGCGAAACAGGACCGCTTCCTGGTAGTAGCCGGTTCCGGATGCCTGGGGCAGGATCGTGCCGCGGGCGGCTTCGTTCAGGCCTTCGGCCTGCGCCGCCGTCAGCATGGCGCGAACCCGCTCGGCCTGCTTGCGGTTGATCAGGGGCCCGTGGTCGGGCTCGGCCGATGCCGGCCCGCAACGCAGGGCCTGGAAGCGCTCTGCCAAGCGGCCCAGCAGCGTTTCGTAGCAGCCCTCCTGGATGAGCAGGCGGCTGCCCGCCGAGCATGTCTGACCGCTGTTCTGGATGATGGCGTTGACCAGGACCGGCAGGGCGCCGTCCAGATCGGCGTCGTCAAAAATCAGCTGCGGTGATTTGCCGCCCAGTTCCAGCACGGCCGGGCAATGGTGGCGGGCGGCGGCTTCGGCCACCTGCTGGCCCGTTGCCGTGGATCCGGTGAAGGAAATGTGGTGGATTCCCGGGTGCATGCTGAGTGCGACGCCCGCTTCGTGCCCATAGCCGGTGACCACGTTCAGCGCTCCGGCCGGCAGGCCGGTTTCAGCAGCCAGTTCGGCCAGATACAGGATGGACAGGCTGGCGTCCTCTGCGGGCTTGACCACGCAGGCGTTGCCTGCCGCCAGCGAAGCCCCCACGCTGCGCCCGAAGATCTGCACGGGGTAGTTCCAGGGGATGATGTGGCCGGTGACCCCGTGCGGTTCGCGCACGGTCATGACCGTATAGCCGGTTTCGTAGGGAATCGTCTGGCCGTGCAGCTTGTCGCAGGCACCGGCGTAGAACTCGAGATATCGGGCCAGGGCGTGCACGTCGGCAAGCGCCGTCTGGCGGGTCTTGCCGGTATCACGGGCCTCGATTTCGGCCAGCCGTTCGGCGTGTTCCAGCACGGCACGACCCCAGTCGGCCAGCAGGCGGCCGCGGTCGTGCGCACAGGTGCGGGCCCAGGGGCCGTCCAGATGGTCACCCATGGCAGTGCGCGCCGCCTGTACGGCGCAGTCGATGTCGGCGCCCGTGCCGCGGGCGATCTGGCCGCAGACCAGGCCGTCGGACGGATCGATCACCGGGAGGGTCTGTCCGCCTGCGGGAGGGTGGGGCTGGTTGGCGATGAAATGATGGTGAGACATGATGAGCTTCCGGAAGCGCGCTGCAGACATCATAAAACAGGCGAACCGCCGCCGTGTCGGCCCGAAATCCGGATTTGCCCCTGCGTTAATCCGCGTTGCAGGCGGGGATGGCTTTGTGTTAGAAAGTGACGGAGCCTGGATCCGGTGGCTTCTTGCCTGCCAGCCGCGTGCTTGCGCGCGGGCTGGTCGTGCTTCGGGTCCGCATGGCGGCAGAATCCTGTTCCCTGGAGACATCATGCATCACGGAAAGAAACTCGCGGGCTGGCTGCTGGCAGCTGCCCTGGCTGGCGTGGCGGCGGCCACGCCGGTGCTGGCGCAGACCACGCTGAAAATGGCCTATGCCCTGTCGGAAAACTCGCACTACGGGGCCGGAGCGGCCGCGTTTGCCCAATCCCTGGAAGCCAGTGCACCGGACTTCAAGATCCAGCAATTTCCCAACAGCCAGCTGGGTGGTGAACGCGAGGTCATCGAGGGGCTGCAGCTGGGCACCATCGATCTGGCCATCGTGTCCACCGGCGCCACCCTGAACTTCGTGCCGCAGACCGGGGTGTTCGACATTCCTTTCCTGTTTCGTGACCTGGCGCACGCGCGCAAGGTCCTGGACGGCAAGATCGGCCAGGACATGCTGACCGAGTTTCCCAAGCGCGGGCTGGTGGCGCTGGCCTGGGGGGAACAGGGTTTTCGTCACCTGACCAACAACGTGCGCCCGGTGAAGGAACCCGCCGACATCAAGGGCCTGAAGATCCGCACGACGGAAAACCCGATCCACATTGCCGCCTTTCGCGAACTGGGGGTGCTGGCCACGCCCATGGCCTGGCCCGAAGTCGCCACCGCCTTGCAGCAGGGCACCATCGATGGTCAGGAAAATCCGCTTTCGGTGATCGTGTCGGTAAAGATGTGGCAACTGCAAAAATACTTGTCCCTGACCGCTCACGTGTACGGACCGGCGCTGGTCCTGATGGCGCCCTCGGTGTATGACGGCCTGTCTGACGCCGACAAGGCGAAATTCAAGGCCGCCGGCGTCGCCAGTGCCCAGGCCATGCGCCAGTTCGTCGACCAGGTCGAAAAGGACGGCATCGAGACCCTGAAGGCCAATGGCATGCAGGTCAATACGGTGGACCATGCTGCCTTCGTGAAGGCCGTCCAGCCGGTCTATCCGCAGTATTACAAACAGTTCGGCAAGGACTTGGTCGAGTCCATCCGTGATACGCAATAGATCGATGTGAACAAGTCAGTGCGCGTGCTGGGCCTGATCGACCGGGGCCTGGTCCGGCTGGTGTCCTGGATCGCGCAGGGTCTGTTGTGGTCTGCCGTGGCGGCGGGCTTCTATCAGGTTCTGGCGCGCTTCGTGCTGGAATCGCCTTCGGCCTGGTCCGAGGCCTGGACGCGCGCCGCCATCATCTGGGCGGTCATGCTGGGTGTGGCCCTGGCCTTTCGCCAGGGCGCCATGCTGGGCGTCGATTTGCTGCACAACCTCCTGGCGCCGCGGCGGGCCCGCATGCTGGAACACCTGGTGCTGGTGATCGTGGTGGGCTTTCTGGGCTTTCTCGTCTGGATCGGCATCGAGATGACCTGGCGGGTGCGCTTTCAGACCATGCCCAGCCTGGGCATATCCATCTCCTGGGTGTATGTGGCCATCCCCATCGGGGCCGTTCTGGCCCTGCTGGCGGCGCTGGCCTATTGGGCCGAAGGCTCGCGCCGCCAGTACATTGAAACCACCTGATCGGGAAACGGGACCATGTCGCAGCTGATGGTCGTTTCGATGTTGCTCTTTTTCGGTCTGACCGTGCCGGTGGCCGTGTCCATCGGCCTGGCCACCATGGTGGGGGTCGGTTTCGATGGCCACATGACCTGGCTGGTGATTGCCCAGCAGCTCTATGCGGCGCTGGACAAATATCCCCTCATGGCCGTGCCCTTCTTCATCCTGGCCGGCAATCTGATGGAACAGGGCGGCATTTCGGAACGCATGGTGGAGTTCGCCAAGAGCGTGGTGGGCGGGGTGCAGGGCGGGCTGGCCTGCAGCTGCGTGCTCACCTGCATGATCTTCGCCGCCGTCGCCGGCTCCAGCGTGGCCACCACGTTCGCGGTCGGCGCCATCCTGATTCCTGCGATGGTGAAGCATGGCTATCCGGCCCCGTTCGCCGCCTCGCTGCAGGCGGCGGCGGCCGAGCTCGGGGTCATCATCCCGCCTTCCATTCCCATGATCCTGTATGCGGTGTCCACGGACAGTTCCGTGGGCGAGGTCTTCATTGCCGGCATCGGGCCCGGGGTGCTGATCGTCGTCGCCCTGATGGGCTACGTCTGGCTGTACGCGCGTCGCAACGGCCTGGGCACCCACGATGGCGATGGCCGCCTGCCGGTGTGGGTGTCGTTCAAGAAGGCCTGGTGGGCGCTGCTGATGCCGGTCATCATCCTGGGCGGGATTTATGGCGGCGTCTTCACGCCCACCGAGGCTTCTGCCGTGGCGGTGGTCTACGCCCTGTTCGTGGGCATCTTCATCTACCGCCGGCTGACGTTTGCCACGCTGGGGCGCACCTTTCACCGCTCGGTGGTGTCCACGGCCATCATCATGTTCATCATCGCCAATGCCGGTGTCTTCGGTTTCCTGCTGAATCGTGCCGGAGTGCCAATGGCGCTGGGGGAATGGCTCAGCCACCTGTTCAGCAGTGAAATCACCTTCCTGCTGGGTGTGAATGTGGCGCTGTTCCTGATCGGCATGTTCATCGAGACCTCGGCCTCGATCGTCGTGCTGGCTCCGCTGCTGCTGCCGGTGGCCACGCAATTCGGTGTCGACCCGGCCCATTTCGGGGTGATCATGGTGGTGAACCTGGCGCTGGGCATGGTCACGCCCCCGTTCGGCGTGAACCTGTTTGCCGCGTGCACCGTGGCCAAGGTCCCCATCGAACGGCTGATCCGGCCGCTCCTGCCGTTCGTGGGGGTGGTGATGGTCTGCCTGATGGTGATCACCTACTGGCCGGACCTGTCACTGTATTTCCGCGATCTGGTGTATCGCTGATCGGCTTGCAGGCACCAGGCCCCGTGAGGGGCCCGGCCCTTTACAGCCAGGTCAGGCCGATCGAGATCAGCACGCCCGAGACGAACAGCTGGATCAGGCAGTAGCCCATGATGTCCTTGGCCTTCAGGCCGGCAATGGCCAGCACCGGCAGCGCCCAGAAGGGCTGCAGCATGTTGGTCCAGGCGTCGCCCCAGGCCACGGCCATGGCCACCCGCGGCATGTCGGCCCCCAGCGCCTGCGCGGCAGAGATCACCACCGGGCTTTGCACGGCCCACTGACCACCCCCGGAAGGCACGAAGATGTTGACCAGGCCCGCACTCAGGAAGCTCCAGAAGGGCAGGGTGAGGGCGGTGGAAAAGGACACGAACCATTCCGACAGGCTCGCCGCGAGGCCCGAGTCGATCATGATGGCCATGATGCCGGCGTAGAAGGGGAACTGGATGACGATGCCGGCACCGCCCTTGATGGCCTCGTCCAGGCTCTTCAGCAGCCGGCGCGGCGTGCCATGCAGGATGATGGCCAGGAACAGGAAGGTGAAGTTGATCACGTTCAGGTTCAGGCCGGCGCCGCGCACGATGTAATAGTCGAACAGGTAGGCCAGGCCGCCGATGCCGATCAGCCAGGCGAGGATGCGGCTGGTCTCCAGCTTGTCGGCCGGGCGGTGGGTGGTGTCAGTGTCGGTGCTTTCGGCAGACTCCAGCAGCTTGGGGTCGACGTAGACGCTTTCCTGCTCATCGGGCAGCATCAGGCGGTTGATCAGCGGCACCGCGATGAACAGGGCCACCACGATGGCCAGGTTGTAGAACGCGAAAATCGTCTCCGAGGTCGGGATCACGCCGATCTTGTCGGCAGTGAAGTGGCCCTCGGTGGCGATGGTCAGCGGGATGGATCCCGCCAGCCCGCCGTGCCAGACCAGAAAGCCGGAATAGGCGCTGGCCACCAGCAGCCGATAGTCCACCCGGACCTGGCGTGCCAGTTCCTTGGCGAACAGCGCCCCCACCACCAGGCCGAAGCCCCAGTTGATCCAGCTGGCGACCAGGGACACCACGGTGACCAGAATGATGGCCCCGCCCGCCGTGTGTGCCAGTGAGGCCAGCGCCGTCAGCCAGCGCTTGATCAGGGGCGTGTTGGCCAGCATGTGGCCCGTGAGCAGCACCAGCAGCATCTGCATGGCAAAGGTCAGCAAGCCCCAGAAGCCGTTGCCCCACATGCGGATGACGTCCATCGGAGCGCGCTGTTCGCCGAACACGGCGGCCAGCGCGGCAATCATGGTCAGCAGGATGACAAAGATATAAGGGTCGGGCAGGTAGCGTTCGACCAGGCGGACGGAACCGCGGGTTAGCAGTTTGAACATGGTGTGGACTCTTTCATCTTGTGGAGAGGGAGGTCCGGTCACGGGCAGCGCGCGCAGTCTGGTACGGCCGTCTTGCAAGGCAGGGATGGATCAAAGAGCGCGGATACTGTCTGTGCCGGGTGCTTGGGCCGCTGTCGGGCGGATCCCGCCGGACAGCGGCCCGGAGCCTGTCGATCAGGCTCCGGTCTTGTGCTCAGAAGGCGGGTTCGTCGCCTTCTGGCGAAGGGGGGTGCGGTTCAGGTGGTTTTTTCTGGATTTTGCGCACGGCTGGTTTGTCCACAGCCCTTTTTGCTGCCGCTTGCGCATTGCCTGCGGCTTCTTTGGCCGTTGACTTGCGTGCAGATTTCTTCGCGGTACCTTTTGGCGCGGTCTTTGCGGCGGTCTTTGCGGCGGTCTTGCCTGCCGTTTTGCCGGCGGCTGCCTTCGCCCCCGCCTTGGGTGCGCGCGCCTCGAATTCGAAGCCGATCTTGCCGTCAGGCTGGCGCACCAGGAATGCCTTGAATTTCCGGTTGGTGCGGCTGGAGACGAAGCCCTCGAGCAGGTCCGTCTTGCCCGTGGCCAGCAGCTGCGTCATCTGGGTGGCCGGGATTTCTTGCTGCAGGATGACCTTGCCGCTGCGGAAGGTGCAGGTCTTGCCCGGCCCCACGGAATGCTCGCAGACGTAGTTCATGCCGTGCTCGAAGACCCTGCCCTGGCATTTCGGGCAGGCGCCCAGCGGCGTCTGGCCGGAAAAGTCCACCGCTTCAGCGTCCTCGCCTTCCTTCTGACCGAAATCGAATTCCAGCTTGAACTCGTCCGTGATGCGCAGCAGCGCCGCAAAGGGTCGTCCCATCTTGCTGATGAAGCCGGTCAGCGGGCCCAGTTCGCGCTTGTCCAGCAGTTCCTCGACCTCGGCAATCTCGAAGGTGCGCCCCCCGGGGTGCTTGCCGATGGAGAAGTCGCAGGCCGTGCAGGCGTAGCGGCGGTAGTTTTCCTTCACCACCGCACCGCATTTCGGGCAGGGTGTCTGCAAGGTGGCGTAGTCACCGGGAACCGTATCGCGCTCGTATTCCTTTGCGCGCTTGACGATCACCTGAGTCATCCGGGCGATTTCGCGCATGAAGGATGCGCGGTCCAGCCGGCGCTGTTCGATGAGCTTGAGCTGATGTTCCCATTCGCCCGTCAGCTCCGGCGAGGTGAGTTCGCTTACGCCCAGGCCGGCCAGCAGGTTCATCAGCTGACGCGCCTTGGCGCTGGGGATCAGGTCGCGGCCTTCGCGGCGCAGATAGCCTTCGTTGAGCAGGCCTTCGATGATGGCGGCCCGCGTGGCCGGGGTGCCCAGGCCGCGTTCGGACATGGCCTCGCGCAGCGCCTCATCGTCCACCAGTTTGCCGGCGCCTTCCATGGCGGACAGCAGCGTGGCCTCGTTGAAACGGGCAGGCGGTTTGGTGGCCAGGGCGCGCGCCTCGATGTCTTCCGTGTGGACGCGCTCGTCGGCGGCCACGGGGATCAGGGAATCGCCTTCCTTGGCGGATTCGCGCCCGTAGATGGCCATCCAGCCGGGATTGATCAGGACCTTGCCTTCGGTCTTGAAATGGTGGCCCGAGACCTGGGTGATGCGGGTGGTGATGCGGAATTCGGCGGCCGGGAAAAATACGGCCAGAAAGCGCCGGGTCACCAATTCATAGATCTTGTACTCTGCATCGCTCAGCTCGCGCGGTACCTGCAGCGTGGGGATGATGGCAAAGTGATCGGAGACCTTGGCATCATCGAAGATGCGCCGGTTGGGCCGCACCAGACCCTGGTCGATGGCCTGGGTGGCAAACGGTCGCACCGAGCGGGCCATGGCCGATTCGCTGCCCGACAGGCCCTCGATGGTCTGCTGCACGGTACTGACGTAGTCCTGTGGCAGATAGCGTGAGTCGGTCCTGGGGTAGGTCAGTGCCTTGTGACGTTCATACAGGGTCTGCGCCAGCGACAGCGTGGTTTTGGCCGAAAAGCCGAAGCGCGAGTTGGCCTCCCGCTGCAGGGTGGTCAGGTCGAACAGGGCCGGAGACAGCTGGCTGCTGGGCTTCGATTCCTCGGTCACGGTGCCCGGTTGATCACGGCAGGCGGCCACGATGCTCTGCGCGGCGGCGGCCGACCACAGGCGCGAATCGCGTGCGTCCGGATCCTGCTCGTTCTTCTTGAAGGCGGGGTCGAACCAGCGCCCATCGTACAGGCCGGCGGCGGCCACAAACGACGCGTGCACCTCCCAGTAGTCGCGCGACACGAACTGGCGGATGCGGTCCTCGCGCTCCATCACGATGGCCAGCGTCGGGGTCTGGACACGGCCCACGGGCGTTTTGAAAAACCCCCCGTCCTTGCTGTTGAAGGCGGTCATGGCGCGGGTGCCGTTGATGCCGACCAGCCAGTCGGCCTCGGCCCGCGACCGTGCCGCGGCTTCCAGCGGCTTCATGGTGTCGTCATCGCGCAGATTGGCGAAGGCCTCGCGGATGGCGGCCTGCGTCATCGAGCGCAGCCACAGGCGCTGGATCGGCTTCTTCACCCCGGAGTACTGGACGATGTAGCGAAAGATGAGCTCGCCCTCGCGCCCGGCGTCGCAGGCATTGATGATGGCACCCACGTCCTTGCGTTTGAGCAGCTTCACCAGCAGCTTGAGCCGTTCCGCAGAGCGCTTGTCGGTCGGAGTGAGCTCGAACTGGGGCGGGATGACGGGCAGGTGGGCGAAACTCCATTTGCCGCGCACCGGGTCGTTGGGGGCCACCAGACTGAGCAGGTGACCGACGCTGGAGGACAACACGTACTGGTCGCTCTCGAAGGTGTCTCCTTCGCGGGTGAATCCACCCAGCGCACGGGAGATGTCCAGGGCGACCGAGGGTTTTTCAGCAATGATCAAGGTTTTAGTCATGAAGTTCCAATGGCGACCACATTCCGGCCACGATAGCGCGGATGATACGAGGGGGGATCACGCCGTGCAAGTCACCCATACCTGATCAAGGTGATGCGCACAAGCCCCGCGTCCCCCGCCGGCGGGATGGTCGCCCTCTGACCCCCAGTCTACCCGGCCGCGGCGTCTTTCTGGCCAGTACCCTGACGGAGCGCTCGTCAGCCGGCACGTCGAAACGGAAAGATCTGGTGGGGAAACTCCAAAAGGTTTCTAATTGGTCTCTTTTGAAATCCGGAGGTTCGCCGGAACAGGTAATGACCATTCTGTGTCATCAAGAATGGTGTCAGAGCTGCCGTAAGAACCAATTGACTTGTTGGTCTGTAATGGTACGATAGCTCAAATCACATGGGGTTCCTGTCCACAAAATCGTGTGTGGACAGGACGACACGTTGCCTGGGGGCCTCGATACAATGTCTGTTGATCCATTCTGGAACTTTCCCTGCGCCAGCATGCGCATGCCCTTGCTGGCAGCCAATGCAGTCAGCACCTCCCAGCCGCTGGCCGCCCAGGCTGGCCTGCGCATGCTGCTGGCCGGCGGTAACGCCGTCGATGCGGCCCTGGCTGCCGCCATCACCCTGACGGTGGTCGAGCCGGTCATGAATGGCATTGGCGGGGATGCCTTCGTCCTGTTATGGAACAAGAATCGTCTTCACGCCCTGAATGCTTCCGGATGTGCCCCGGCAGCCTGGACGCCGGACCATTTCAAAGGCAAGGGGCTGTCTGCGATGCCGGAACTCGGCTGGGATACCGTCACCGTTCCAGGGCAGGTGGCTGGCTGGGCAGAGCTTTCGCGACGCTTTGGCCGCTTGCCCTTCACCGACCTCTTCGGGCCCGCCATCGGCTACGCGCGTGAAGGCTTTCACGTATCGCCGACCATCGCCCGGCAGTGGGCCGACCAGGTCGGCACGCTTCGATCGCAACCCGGTTTTGCACCGGCCTTTCTGCACGATGGCAAGGCGCCTCGCGCGGGGGATGTGTGGCGCTTCCCGGCGCAGGCGCGCACGCTCGAGCGCATCGCGCAGTCGCGCGGGCGCGATTTCTACCAGGGGGAACTCGCCGAGCGCATGGTTGCCTTCGCCAGGGAAACCGGGGGTGCCTTGAGTCTGGAAGACCTGGCTGCGTACGCGCCCGAATGGGTGGAGCCCATTTCCATGCCCTATCGCGATGGCTACGTCCTGCACGAACTGCCACCCAATGGGCAGGGCATTGCCGCGCTGATGGCGCTGGGCATGCTCGACACCCTGCCGCCACCCCAGGGTGCGGCCGACGCCACGGGCTTGTTCCATCTGCCCATCGAGGCCCTGAAACTGGCCTTCGCCGACCTGCATGCCTACGTGGGGGAACCCGCGACAATGGGCGATGTGGCGGCCGGCATGCTGGACTCGGGCTATCTTGCCAGCCGGGCCCGGTGCATCGATCCACACAGGGCCGGTGCGCCCACCGCCGGCATTCCGGGCAGCCATGGCACGGTCTACCTGGCGGCGGCCGATGCCGAGGGCACGATGGTCTCCTTCATCCAGTCCAACTACAAGGGCTTCGGCTCCGGGGTGGTGGTGCCGGACACCGGAATCGCCTTGCATAACCGCGGGCGTGATTTCACCCTGGCGCCGGGGCACAATAATCAGGTCGGCCCGGGCAAGCGCCCGCTGCATACCATCATTCCGGGGTTTCTGACCCGTCACGGCAAGCCGCTGGCCAGCCTGGGCGTCATGGGGGGCAACATGCAGGCCCAGGGACACGTGCAGGTCGTGCAGCAATTGGTGGATCTGCAGCGCAATCCTCAGGCGGCACTGGACGCCCCCCGTTTCCGCGTGCAGTCCGGCCCTGTCGTGACACTCGAGGCCGCCGTGCCGGCAAGCGTCGTCGAAGCCCTGGTCGCCATGGGCCACCGGGTCGAGGTGCAGGCCCCCGACAGCCTGGAGTTCGGTTCGGGGCAAATCATCCTGCGTCAGGCTGAGGGCGGCTATGTGGCCGGTTCCGACCCGCGCCGGGATGGTCAGGCCGTGGGCTTTTGAGTCCGTCCAGGGAATCCGCATGATCAGCCCCATCCTCATCGTCATCCTGCTGGTATTGGGGGCGGCCACCGGTTTTGCCGCAGGCTTGCTGGGCATTGGCGGGGGCATGATCCTCGTCCCGCTGCTCGCCCTCATTTTTTCCCAGACAGGCTTTCCGACGGCCCATGTCATGCACATGGCCATCGCCACTTCCCTGTCCATCATTTTTTTCACATCCATGTCCAGCGTGTACGCGCATCATCGGCGCGGAGCCATTCTGTGGAGCATCGCCTGGCTGCTGATTCCCGGCGTGATCATCGGTTCGTGGATCGGCCCCATGATTGCAGCCAGCCTCAATACCCGTTACCTGGCTGCGCTGTTCGGTATCTTCGTGCTCTTTTCCGCGCTGAAGATGCTGAAGAAGAAAGGCGTCGCCACAGAAGACAATCATCTGCCCGGGCCGGCGGGCATGACGGCGGCGGGCTTTGGCATTGGCACGCTGTCGGGCCTGGTGGGCGCGGGGGGCGGCTTCATCACCGTGCCGTTTCTGGGCTGGCGGGGCGTGCGCATTCACAATGCGGTCGCCACGTCCGCGGTCATGGGGTTTCCGATCGCCCTGTCGGGCACGCTCAGCAATATTTATCAGGGCTGGGGCATTGCCTCGCTGCCCACGGGAAGCCTTGGCTTCATCTATCTGCCGGCCATGGCGTGTGTGGCTCTGGCCAGCGTTTTCAGTGCGCCCTGGGGGGCGCGCACCGCGCACGCACTGAATGTGCAGCAGCTTCGCTCGTCCTTTGCCTGGTTGCTGGTGGCACTGGCCTGCTACATGTTCTGGAAGGCGGCAACCACATAAGCTGGTTTGTTCGATTTCTTGCTCAATGACAATAGCGTGCATCAAGGCGCAACCCAATGACAAAGGAGACGGAAGTGAAAGCATCGTTTGATGGAACTTCGAAGCACACCCGGCCAAAACTCGCCAAGCTCGCGCGCGGCTTGCTGGTGGCATTGCCGCTGAGCCTTGCGCTCGCGGTTCCCGCGCAGGCGGAAACGACCTTGACCATCGTTCCACAATCGCCCCTGCGCTCCCTGGATCCCGTGATCACCACGGCGCACGTCATTCGCAATTATGGCTACATGGTTTATGACACCTTGCTGAGCCATGACGCAAAGGGCGACATCCGCCCGCAAATGGTAGAAAAATGGGATGTTTCCGATGATGGCAAGACCTACACCTTCACGCTGCGTGATGGTCTGAAGTGGCATGACGGCAACCCGGTCACATCGGCCGACTGTGTGGCCTCGATCAAGCGCTGGGCGTCCATCGACAAGCTTGGCCAGATCATGAACGACATGCTCACCTCAATGGATGTGGTCGACGCCAAGACCTTCAAAATGAGCTTCAATACCGATACGGATCTTGTCTTGTGGGCGCTTGCCAAAAAAAGCACAAGCCCGGCGTTCATGATGCCCGAGCGCATTGCCCGGACGCCCGGGGACAAGGCCATCACGGAATCGATCGGCTCGGGGCCGTTCAAGTTCGTGAAGGACAAATACGTGCCGGGCGTATCGGCGATGTTCGTCAAGAATGAGGCCTACGTTCCACGCAACGAACCGCCTGACGGTCTGGCGGGTGGGCATGTCGTCAAGGTCGACAAAGTCATCTGGCAGTCCATGCCTGACTCCTTCACGGCCATCAATGCCTTGAAGAACAACGAGGTCGATTACATCGAACGGGTGGACTACGACCTGCTCCCGCTGCTGGAAAAGGACAAGAACATCAATGTGGTTCCCAACGAGTTGCAGGGTGGCCAGGCCTTGATGCGCATGAACCAGATCCTGCCGCCCTTCAATGACAAGCTGGCACGCCAGGCCGCCCTGGCAGCCATTGATCAGAAGGCCATCATGGAAGTCGATATCGGGGACTCCCGGTACTATCGGCTGTGCGGTGCATTATTTGGTTGTGGCGAGAAATTCGATTCCAGCGTGGATGTGGACAAGGTGATCAAGGCCGATCCGGCCAAGGCGAAGGAATTGCTGAAGGAATCCGGCTACAAGGGTGAAAAGGTCGTGATCATGCAGCCCACCGACTACCCTACTGGCGGGGGATCCTATACGCCCGTGATTGCCCAGCAACTGCGTGACGCCGGATTCAATGCGGAACTCCAGGCCATGGACTGGCAGTCGGTGCTTGTGCGCCGCACGTCCCGCAAACCCGTGGAAGATGGCGGCTGGAGCATTCTGACGACCAACGCGGGGATGGCTGACCTGACTACGCCGCTGACGCATTTTGCAGTGGCTGCAAATGGCGACAAGGCCTGGTTTGGCTGGCCTGAGAACAAGGAAATCGAAGAACTGCGCCACCAGTTCGCCACGACGGCCGACCCCGGAAAACAGCAGGCCCTCGTGGATCAAATCCAGAAGCTGGAAATTGAGAATGTGGTGTTTGTGCCCCTGGGTCAGTGGACCAATGTCGGGGCGGCACGCAAATCGGTGACGGGACTCCTGAAAACGCCTGCGGCAGTGTACTGGAACGTCGAGAAAGTCAGCGAGTAAGCCGTGCTGGTTGCCATCCTCAGACGGCTGTTGGCCACCCTACCCGTGGTGGTGGTGGTGGCCGTCGTCGTGTTCGCGCTGATCCGGCTCACGCCGGGCGATCCGGCTGCCATCATCGCTGGCGACGGGGCCACACTCGAGCAGATCGCCCGGATCCGTCACCAGATGGGGCTGGATCAGCCGGTCACCCTGCAGTTCTACCACTGGGTGAGCGGGCTGTTGCAAGGTGATTTCGGCACCTCGCTGATTTCCGGACTTCCTGTCGTCGATCTGCTGTTGAAGCGCATGGGCCCGACTATTGCGCTGACACTTTATACCGTGGGTGCGGTGGTGCTGCTGTCGATTCCGGCCGGCATACTGGCAGCCTGGAAGCGCGGCAAGTGGCAGGACAAGGGCGTGGCGCTTGGCTCCGTCATCGGCTTTTCCATGCCGTCCTTCATCACGGCGTACATACTGATCTTCGTCTTCTCCATTGTGCTCGACTGGTTGCCGGTGCAGGGTTATACGCCGTTGCGAGAAGGGCTCTGGGCCCATCTGCAGCACATGATCCTGCCGGTGGCCGCGCTGTCCACCGTGTACGTGGCCCTGGTGGCCCGCTTTGTACGTTCCAGCGTAATCGATACCCTGGGCGAAGACTACATCCGCACGGCACGCGCCAAAGGCCTCAAGGAAAGCCTGGTGCTGCTGCGACATGCCTTGCCCAATGCCTCGGTACCCATACTGACGATCATAGGCATTGTGGCCACTATCCTGATTGCAGGTCTGGCGGTAATCGAGACCGTGTTCAATATCCCCGGACTCGGGCGGCTGGTTCTGGATGCCATCCAGGCCAGGGATTTTCCCGTCATCCAGGCCATGATCATTCTGCTGTCCCTGTTCGACATTCTGATCAACCTCATTGTCGATGTGCTGTACGTGGTCATCGATCCGCGTATTGACTCCTGACGCCGACAAGTACCGCATCTCATCTCTCATGGCCAAGAACGGAACTCTGCGCATCTTTCTGTCAAGCTGGTCAACCCGGTTTGCTGCAGTGATGCTGTTGCTGATCGTGCTCATGGCCATTCTGGCCCCCTGGCTATGGACTTACGACCCGACTTATATCGACTCGGCTGCTCGTCTGCGGGGTCCGTCCGTGCTGCACTGGCTGGGTACGGATGACCTGGGGCGCGATCTGTATTCCAGGATCGTGTATGGCTCGCGCGTCTCCATGGTGGTTGGTACCGGCGTTCTGTGTGTCTGCATGATCGTGGGCGTGCTGCTGGGTGCCATTGCCGGTTACTTTCGGCTGCTTGATGGCCCCATCATGCGCACAATGGACGGCATCATGGCGATCCCTGCCGTGCTGCTCGCCATCGCACTGGTCTCCCTGTCGGGCGCCAGCATGATCACGGTCATTGTCGGCATTGCCATCCCTGAAATTCCGCGGGTCACGCGGCTGGTGCGCAGCGTGATGCTGAGCGTGCGGTCAGAGCCCTATGTCGAGGCCGCAGTCACCCTGGGCACGCCGGCCATCCGGCTCATCACACGACACATGCTGCCCAACACGGTGCCGCCGCTCATTGTGCAGGGCACCTTCATCTTTGCCCATGCGGTCCTGCTCGAGGCCATCCTGAGCTTCCTGGGAGCAGGCGTTCCGCCTGAAATCCCCTCCTGGGGCAACATCGTGGCACAGGGGCGCCGCTATTTTCAGCTCTTGCCCGGGCTCGTGCTTTATCCAGGCATCGTGCTCTCCCTGAGCATTCTTGCCATCAACATCATGGGTGATGCCACGCGCGACGCGCTGGATCCCAAGCTTGCAGCCAGGAATTGAACGCCATGGAGACAACGCCGGAACGGAATGTCCTTCTGTCGGTCAGGAACCTGAGCGTCGAGACCGTCTCGCGCTCCGCCCCCCGGCCGATCCTGAAATCTGTATCATTCGAGGTCCGCGAGGCGGAGGTGCTGTGCATTGTCGGGGAATCCGGCTCCGGCAAATCTGTGACGGTATTTTCCATCATGGGGCTCCTTCCGCCCGATTCACTGCGGCGCACAGGGGGCACGATCCTGCTGAACGGTCGTGATCTGGTCACTCTTCCCTACACGGACATTCTTGCCCTGCGGGCAACCACGCTGTCCATGGTCTTTCAGGAACCGATGACGGCTCTGAATCCCATCCAGCGCATCGGCGAGCAGCTGGATGAAGTCATCCGCATTCATCGCCAGATGCCTGCGGCGCAGCGCAAGGCGCTCATCCTGCAGATGCTGACTGAAGTCGATCTGCCAGATCCGCCCCGGATGATTCGAAGTTACCCGCATCAACTGTCGGGCGGCCAGCGACAGCGGGTAGTCATTGCCATGGCCCTCATCCTGGAGCCCAAGGTTCTGATCGCGGACGAGCCAACCACTGCGCTGGATGTCACGACACAGAAGCAGATCCTGTATCTGATGAAACGGCTTCAGGAGCGCCACGGTACGGCCATCATCTTCATCACGCACGATTTCGGAGTTGTGGCTGAAATTGCCGACCGCATTCTGGTCATGCGCGACGGTGTGATTGTGGAAGGCGGTGAGCGGCAGCAAATCCTGACTGAGCCGACCGCCCCGTACACACGGGAGCTGGTTTCGTCGGTGCCCGGCATTCGTCCGCCTGCACCGAAGCCGCCCAAGACGGAGGGCATCCTGTCCGTCCGGAACCTTACCATGCGTTACGGCCACAAACCGCTGTTTGGCCGCGGGCGCATCGTGCACGCACTGGAAGACGTCAGCCTGGAGCTTCGGCGTGACGAGGTGGTCGGCGTCGTGGGTGAATCCGGCTCTGGCAAGTCCACCCTGGCGCGCTGCGTGGTGGGTCTGGTGCATGGCTGGAAGGGCGATATCCTTCTGGGCGATCGGCCCCTGGAAGACGCGTCACGCAGGCGCCCCCGAGAAGTCCGCCAGCGCATCCAGATCGTGTTCCAGGATCCCAATCGTTCGCTCAACCCGCGCAGGCGGGTGATCGCGTCGCTCATGGAGGGTTTGACCAATTTTGGCATGTCTGTGGGGGAAGCCAGGCAAAAAGTCGCCAGAGTTCTGAGCGTGGTCGGCATGGATGAAGACGTGCTCGATCGCTACCCGCATCAATTTTCTGGCGGACAAAGGCAGCGGTTGTGCCTGGCCCGTGCCATTGTGATGGAGCCGGAAATCCTGATCGCCGATGAGGCCACCTCGGCGCTGGATGTCACGGTGCAAAGTCAGGTACTGGACTTGCTGGCAGAAATCAAGCAGCGCACGCGCATCGCCATCCTGTTCATCACGCATGATTTGCGCGTCGCCACCAAGATCTCCGACCGCATCATTGTTCTGCAAAATGGCCGTATCGTGGAACAGGGCAAGCCGCAGGACATCATCTTGCATCCGACGCAAGACTACACGCGTGAACTCATTCACTCGGCTCCCGGTCGCGACTGGGATTTCCAGAACTTTCGGCCCCATGAGATCGCTCTGGCAGTCTAGAGCCCTCATACGGGCGCTTCCCTGTGTGGTCCGTGGTCCGTTCGGACCGCCGCTCGTTTCGCGTGCCGCTGGCCCCACGCTTCGGTCGCGCGCGACCAGAATCCCGCCACGCTGTTCACTTGTAACGACTCAAACCCCAGCGCCTGCCAGGCTTGCTGCAGGCATGGCAGGGGCCGGTCCAGGGTCAGGCCGGGGGCATGGTTCTGCTTTGACAGCTTGCGGCCGCTTGCATCGCGCACCAGGGGCACGTGCATGACCCGCGGGCAGGGCAGGCCCAGCGTGCGCGCGAGTTGCCGTTGCCGGGCGGTGGAATCCAGCAGATCGACGCCGCGCACGATGTCGGTGATGCCCTGCGCGCCGTCATCGACCACGACCGCCAGCTGATAGGCCCACAGGCCATCCGCCCGGCGGATGATGAAATCGCCCACCTCGGCCAGCACGTCCTGCGCCTGCGGACCCAGCCAGCGGTCGTGGAAGGATTCAACACCCGGTTCGACGCGAAAGCGCCAGGCGCGGATGGGCCGGGGGCGGGCGCGTGTGCCACCCTGGTCGGCTGGCGGCGCGGCAGGCCGACAGGTGCCCGGGTAGGGCCCGGGGGGCAGTTCGCGGCGCGTGCAGGAGCAGCCATACACACGGCCTGCCGCGCGCAAAGCCTCGAACGCCTGTTCATACAGCGGCTGACGCCGGCTCTGCCACACGGGGGTGTCGTCCCAGACCATGCCCAGCGCCCTGAGCTGCTGGCAGATCAGGCGGTCTGCCCCCGCGACCGTGCGCGGCGTGTCGATGTCTTCGATGCGCAACAACCAGCGTCCCTGATGGGCGCGCGCATCCAGGAAACTGGCCATGGCAGCGACCAGCGAGCCCGCATGCAGCGGCCCACTGGGGCTTGGGGCAAAGCGTCCGATGTAGGGCCGGAAGAATTGCATGGGGCGGGTCTGACGTGGGTCTGGATTGTCCTGACGGGGCGCCTGGCAGGCCGCGTGCCTGGCGCGCGGCAGAGGGGGGATGGGTGTTGCGGCAGGCGTCCGCCCCGAGGGGCCCCCAGGCTATTCATTGCGGCAGGCGTCCGCCCGAGGGGCCCCCAGGCTATTCAGTGAGACGGGCGATCGTGGTCGTCGGCCAGGAGTTCTTCGAAGATCAGGTGGTCGACCTCGGCTTCCTGGCTCCAGAGGACCATCAGTGCCAGCACCTTGATTTCGCCCAGGGACAGGGGCGCGTGGTGAGTGGCCTGGGCGCATTCGATGAGGATTTCGCGCAGCGCCGGCGGCAGCGCGCCGGAATCGTCCAGGAACACGATGAAGCCGATGGCTTCGGTACCCAGGGCGCGGTATTCCTGTTCGGTATAGATGCGGGTGGCCTGGCGGGCCTGGTCACTGGCGGGCCCCAGGACCAGACATTGCTCGGTCGTGGCAGCCAGGCCGCGCAACCAGCCCAGCGCGTCATCAATGTCTTCGTGCTCGAATCCGGCAGCCGCAAGCTTGCTGGCCAGGATCTCTGCACGCGGGCAGGCCTGGGGCGTGAAATAGTTTTCGAACAGATAGACCAGGATATCGTACATGGCAGGTGATGAGGCGACGTTCCCCGATAGTGTACTTGGGTTTCGATCGGCCTGCGGCATGGAGCCCGAGCATGGGATCCGAGCATGGGGTCCGGACGGGTGTCTTGCTGCAGCTGAGCATCAATCCGTCGGGGCAGCAGGCTGGAGCTCGTCGGCCGTCTGCAGGGCAATCAGTGTCACGCCTTCAGGCACCTGGTCCCCCACCGTGCAAAACACGGCCTCGACCGTGCCGTCGTGTGGCGCTTCGATGGTGTGTTCCATCTTCATGGCTTCCATGACGACCAGCGGCTGGCCCTGGTGCACGGTGTCGCCGGCAGCGACGGCCACAGACAGGATCTTGCCCGGCATGGGGGCGGTGAGGCCGCCGCTGCTGTCGTCGGTCGGAGCCGACGAGGCCAGCGCAATGGGGTCGCGCCATGCCAGGGTGTGGCGCTGGTCGGCGCAGAAGACGTCCAGGCGACCGGCTTGCAGATAGGCCTCGGCACGCGTTTCCGTGTCGCCCAGCCGCATGCGCAGGCGGCAGGGGTGACGGCCATCGGCCTGCCACTGAAGCGGCTCGAAAGGTGCATCGTCGATGGCCAGCTGCCAGTCGCCATCCTGGCGCCGAACGTGCACCGTGCGCTCGCCCAGCGGATCTTGCAGGGTCAGGGTGCGCTCGTACACATTGCCCACTCGCCAGCCGTCGGCGAGCTGCCACGGATTGGCCGGCTGCCGTCGGTCGGCCGACTGCCAGGCGCTTGCCGTGATGCCCGAGCCCGCCATCCCGTCTTGATGCAGTACGGTGGCCGCTGCCAGGGCCAGGACAATGGCCGGTGTGGCCGCTGCCGGTGGAAACAGGCGCTCGCGCTCGCGCGGGATCAGCCCCGTGTCCAGGTCCGCCGTCACGAATGCGGGGTCGGCCATCAGGCGGCCCAGAAAGGCGATATTGGTGTGCAGGCCGGTTGCCCGTACGGCTGCCAGCGCGTGCTGCATGCGCCGGCGCGCCTGCTCGCGGTCCTGACCGTGCACGATCAGCTTGGCGATCATGGGGTCATAGTGGGGCGTGATGAGGTCGCCCTCGCGCACCCCGCCGTCCACGCGCACCGGCCCGTTCTGGAACACCACATGGGCAGGCCAGTCCAGCGCCTCCAGGCGGCCGATGCTGGGCAGGAAATCCTTGTCAGGATTTTCCGCATAAATGCGCGCTTCGATGGCGTGGCCTCGAATGTGCAGCTGCTCCTGGTGCAGCGGCAGGGGTTCTCCGGCGGCCACGCGCAACTGCCATTCCACCAGATCCTGGCCGGTGATGGCTTCCGTGACGGGATGCTCGACCTGCAGCCGTGTGTTCATTTCCATGAAATAAAAGCGCCCGTCGGGCTCGGCAATGAATTCCACCGTGCCGGCCCCCACATAGCCGACTGCCTGGGCGGCGGCCACGGCGGCCTTGCCCATGGCCTGGCGGCGCTCGGGCGTCATGCCGGGCGCCGGGGCTTCCTCGATGACCTTCTGGAAACGCCGCTGCACCGAGCAATCGCGTTCGAACAGGTGGATGCATTGGCCGTGCGTATCGGCGAAAATCTGGATTTCGATGTGCCGCGGCTTTTGCAGGTAGCGTTCGATCAGCACCTGGCTGTTGCCGAAGCTGCTGGCGGCCTCGCGCTGGCAGGACACCAGCGCCGCGGCAAATTCACCGTCGGATTCGACGATGCGCATGCCCTTGCCACCGCCCCCTGCGCTGGCCTTGATGAGCATGGGATAGCCGATCGTGCGGGCCTGTTCCTGCAGAAAGTCTGTCTCCTGACGTTCACCGTAATAACCCGGCACCAGTGGTACGTTGGCCCCCGCCATGAGCGCCTTGGCGGCTGATTTGCTGCCCATGGCGGCGATCGCTTCGGCCGGCGGGCCGACGAAGACCAGGCCTGCGTCGGTGCAGGCGTGCGCGAAATCGGCATTCTCCGACAGAAATCCATAACCGGGGTGGATGGCCTCGGCGCCTGTACGGTGTGCCGCGTCCAGGATGGCATCGCCGCGCAGATAGCTGGCGGCAGGCTCCGCGCCGCCGATGTGCACGGCCAGGTCACAGGCCTGCACATGGCGTGCGCCGGCATCGGCGTCGGAATACACGGCCACGGTGCGGATGCCCAGGCGGCGTGCGGTGGCGGCGATCCGGCAGGCGATTTCGCCCCGGTTGGCGATCAGGATGGTATTGAACACGGCAGGATTCCTTACATTCTGAATACGCCAAAGCGTGTCGCTTCGGCGGGCGCATGCAGGGCGGCAGCCAGGCCCAGCCCCAGCACGCGCCGGGTATCGGCGGGGGCGATGATGCCATCGTCCCACAGCCGGGCCGTCGCATAGTAGGGATGCCCCTCGCGCTCGTATTGTGCACGGATGGGGTCCTTGAAGGCTTCTTCTGCCTCGGCCGACCATTGGCCTCCCTTGCGTTCGATGCTCTCGCGGCGCACCGTGGCCAGCACGCTGGCGGCCTGTTCACCCCCCATGACCGAGATGCGGGCATTGGGCCACAGGAACAGCAGACGCGGGCCAAAGGCCCGGCCGCACATGCCGTAGTTGCCGGCGCCGAACGAGCCGCCGATCAGCACGGTGAATTTCGGTACCGCCGCGGTGGACACTGCCGTCACCATTTTTGCGCCGTGGCGGGCGATGCCCTCGTTTTCGACTTTGCGCCCCACCATGAAGCCGCTGATGTTTTGCAGGAAGATCAGGGGAATGTTGCGCTGGCAGCACAGTTCGATGAAGTGTGTGCCCTTTTGGGCGGACTCGGAAAACAGGATGCCGTTGTTGGCGACGATGCCCACCAGCCGCCCGTACAGCCGGGCAAAGCCGGTGACCAGGGTGGTGCCGTAGCGGGCCTTGAATTCGTCGAATTCCGAGCCATCCACGATGCGGGCGATGACTTCGTGCACGTCGTAGGGCTTGCGCGTGTCCTGGGGGATGATGCCGTCCAGTTCGGCGGGGTCGTGCAGGGGTTCGGTCCAGGGGCCGGCAGCGGGCACTGCGGGTCGGTTCAGCCGTGCCACCGCCTCGCGCACCAGCCGCAGGGCGTGGGTGTCGTTTTCCGCCAGATGATCGGCCACCCCCGACAGGCGTGTGTGCACGTCGCCTCCGCCCAGGTCCTCGGCCGAGACCTCTTCCCCCGTTGCGGCCTTCACCAGCGGCGGGCCACCCAGAAAGATCGTGCCCTGATTGCGCACAATGATCGATTCGTCGCTCATGGCCGGCACATAGGCGCCTCCGGCCGTACAGGACCCCATGACCGCGGCCAGCTGGGCGATGCCCAGGGAGGACATGACGGCCTGGTTGTAGAAGATGCGCCCGAAGTGGTCGCGGTCGGGAAAGACCTCGTCCTGGTTGGGCAGGTTGGCGCCGCCGGAATCCACCAGATAAACGCAGGGCAGATGATTCTGCTGGGCGATTTCCTGGGCGCGCAGGTGTTTCTTGACGGTCAGCGGGTAGTAGGTGCCGCCCTTGACCGTGGCGTCATTGCAGACGATCACGCATTCGGTGCCGCTGATCCGGCCGATGCCCGTGATCAGCCCGGCACCCGGTGAGGCATTGTCGTAGATGTCGAGTGCGGCCAGCGGCGACAGTTCCAGAAAAGGAGTGCCGGGATCGAGCAGGCGTTCCACCCGTTCGCGCGGCAGCAGCTTGCCGCGCGCCAGATGCTTGGCCCGGGCCGATTCGCTGCCGCCTTGCGCCGCGTGCGCGATCTGCCGGCGCAGATCATCGACCTGGGCCCGCATCGCGCGAGCATTATCCTGGAATTCCTGCGACCGCGGGTTGACGCGGGATTCGATGACCGGCATGACGTCTCCTGGAAGGGTCGGGGCCTGCCCAGGCCCCGTCTGCGGACGAAGATCGCAGTGTCCCGCCTGCAGGCGGGACACTGCGGCGGCCCTGGCGGCTCAGATCATTTCAATGGCCAGGGCCACGGCTTCGCCACCCCCGATGCACAGCGAGGCGATGCCGCGCTTGCCGCCGGTCTTGCGCAGGGCACCGATCAGCGTGGTCAGCAGGCGCGCACCCGAGGCCCCGATGGGGTGACCCAGGGCCGTGGCACCGCCATGGATGTTGACCTTGTCGTGCGGCAGGTTCAGTTCGGTCATGGCCGCCATGGTGACGACGGCGAAGGCCTCGTTGATTTCATACAGATCGACGTCCTGAGCCTTCCAGCCGGTCTTTGTGAGGACCTTCTGGATGGCACCGACCGGTGCCGTGGTGAACCATTCCGGTTCCTGTGCGTGCTGAGTATGGGCCACGATGCGGGCCAGAGGCGTGGCGCCCAGTTCCTTGGCCCGCGATGCGCGCATCACGACCAGCGCCGCTGCGCCATCGGAAATCGACGAGGCGTTGGCGGCGGTGATCGTGCCGTCCTTCTTGAACGCGGGCTTCAGCGTGGGGATCTTCTCGGGCATGGCCTTGAAGGGGGATTCGTCGGTGTCGATGACCGTGTCACCCTTGCGACCCTTGATCGTGACCGGAGCGATCTCCCATTTGAAGCTGCCGTCCTCGGAGGCCTGGCGGGCACGCCGCAGGGATTCCAGGGAAAAGTCATCCTGCTGTTCGCGTGTGAAAGTGTATTTCGCGGCGCAGGACTCGGCAAAGACCCCCATGGCGGTACCGCGCTGGTAGGCGTCTTCCAGGCCGTCCAGCGCCATGTGGTCGTACACGGTGGAGTGACCGAAACGATAGCCCTGGCGCCCGCGCAGCAGCAGGTAAGGGGCGTTGCTCATGCTTTCCTGTCCGCCGGCCACCACGACGTCAACCGATTCGGCCTTGATGATGTCGTGGGCCAGCATGACGGCCTTCAGGCCGGAGCCGCAGACCTTGTGCAGCGTGCTGCAAGGCACGCCCATCGGCAGACCGGCGCCCAGGGCCGCCTGGCGCGCCGGGGCCTGGCCCTGGCCAGCCTGCAGCACATTGCCCATGATGACTTCCTGCACGGCATCGCCGGGGATGCCGGCACGTTCCAGGGCGGCACGGATGGCGATGGCGCCCAGTTCATGGGCGGACAGGCCCGAGATGCTGCCCATCATGGCCCCCATGGGGGTGCGTGTGGCGGATACGATGACAATGGGATCGGACATGGAGTGTGTTCCTTTTCAGAGACGTTGCAATAAAGGGTCCCGGTCGGGCCGGGGCAAAGTGGCTGGCTGCAGGCGGCGGGCCTGGTCGTAGGGGAAGATGTCCTCGATGCGGCCCTGGGCGGCGCGCGTGCGGCAATCCTGCCACCACTGTGCATCCAGAAGGATGGCGTGGTGCTTCATGAAGGCGGCACGCACCCTGGGGTCGCCCAGCAGAAAATGCTCGAACTCTTCCGGAAAGACGTCATTCGCCCCGACCGGATACCAGGGTTCGCTGGCCAGTTCGGCTTCCTCGTTGGGGGCTGGCGGGATGTGGCGAAATTGCATTTCGGTCATGCGCTGGATCTCGTCGTAGTCATAGAATACGACGCGGCCGAGCCGAGTGACACCGAAGTTCTTGTAGAGCATGTCGCCAGGAAAAATGTTTGCCGCCGCCAGTTCACGGATGGCCTGGCCGTATTGTTGCACAGCAGCATCCAGAGCGCTGTCGGATGCACTGGCCAGAAACAGATTCAGCGGCGTCATGCGTCGTTCGATATAGACATGGTGCAACACGACCAGCTCGTCGGTTTCCTCGAGCAGGCTCGGGACCTCGGTGCGCAGCCCCTGAAGCAGGCGTGCAGAGAAGCGCTTGCGCGGCAGGGCGACCTGCGAATATTCCCAGGTATCGGCCATGCGCCCGACGCGGTCGTGCTTCTTGACCATCTGGTATTTGCGGCGCACGGTGGCTTCGTCCATGCCGTCCTTCGTGATGCGGTCACGGATGAGCTTGAACACATAGGGGTACGACGGCAGCGTGAAGACGGTCATGACCATGCCCTGGATCCCCGGGGCGTAGTCGAAGGCATCGTGCGAGTGCGACAGATGATGCAGGAAGTCGCGGTAGAACAGCGTCTTGCCCTGCTTTTGCAGGCCGATCGTGGTGTAGATCTCGGCCTTGGGCTTGCGCGGGAACAGCGAAGACAGAAAGTCCACGTAGGCGGCGGGTGCCTCCATGTCGACCAGGAAATAGGCGCGCGTGAAGCTGAACAGCGTGCTCAGGTCGTCACTGGTGTGCAGCAGCGCATCGAGCTGGATGTGGCCCGAAGGCGCATGCAGCAGGGCCACGGCAAAGGGGTGGATGGCCGTCTGGTTGACCAGGCGCCCGACGATATAGGCGCCCTTGTTGCGAAAGAAGAGTGTGTTCAGGACCTGGATCTGGCAATCCGCGGCCAGACGCTTGCCCAGTCCGCGCGGCAGCGTACGCTGCAGGTGGCGCAGGCCCAGGCGCGCCACGCGACGCGTGTCTGCGGGCAGGTCCTGATAGGGGGCTGCCAGGCCGAAGTCGGCCACCATGCGCATCAGGCTGGGCAGCAGGCCTTCGGTCAGCGGGTAATACGACCGAAACGTGGTCAGGTGGCCATCGATGTATTCGGTGGCGATGGCCGGTCGCACGAACAGGAAATCATTGTTGAAATAGTTGCGGTGCAGGATGCGGCAGGATACCGAGTTGAAAAACGTTTCGGCGCATTCGGGCTGCTGGTGACTGGCGAGCAGGCCGATATAGCAGGCTTTGGCGGCTTGCCAGAATTCCATTTGTTCCGTGGTCAGGTCCAGGTCGGGCGCGGTTTGTGCCGACGTGGTGCCGCGCAGGGCCTGGCCCAGGGTGGCAGCGCATTCGCGCACCCGCGTGTCGTAGTATTCGATGCGTTCACGCGAGAGCTGCTGGATGCCGTGCCAGTCGCCCGATTCGAACAGCGCCTTGGCGCGCTGGGCACTATACCGAAACAGCGAATAATGGCGATCGAAGCCGGCCAGAATCATGCGCGCCACGGCCTGCGGAGAGTGGCCCCGGGGCGTGACGGGCACGATGTACTGGTGGTCGCCGGTGTAGGTCATGGCTGGGTCAGGCGGTTTCCTGGAAGAGTTCCCGACCGATCAGCATACGACGGATCTCGCTGGTGCCGGCACCGATTTCGTACAGTTTTGCATCACGCCACAGGCGCCCGGTCGGATAGTCGTTGATGTATCCGTTCCCGCCCAGAATCTGGATGCCCTCGCCGGCCATCCAGGTGGCCTTCTCGGCACAGTACAGGATGACGCCGGCGCAGTCCTTGCGCACCTGGCGTACATGCCGGGCACCCAGGCGGTCCAGATTCCTGCCCACGGTGTAGCAGAAGGCGCGGCTGGCCTGCAAGGTGGTGTAGAGGTCGGCCAGCTTGCCCTGGATGAGCTGGAATTCGCCGATCGGCTGGCCGAACTGGCGGCGTTCGTGCACATAGGGCACGACCACATCCATGACGGCCTGCATGATGCCCAGGGGGCCGGCCGCCAGCACCGCCCGTTCGTAATCCAGGCCGCTCATCAGCACCCTGATCCCGCCATTGAGCTCGCCCAGCACGTTTTCCGCCGGCACGGCGCAATCCTGGAACACCAGTTCACCCGTATGCGAGCCGCGCATGCCCAGCTTGTCCAGCTTCTGCGCGACAGAAAATCCGGCAAAGGATTTTTCCACGATGAACGCCGTGATGCCGCGCTGGCGCGCTTCGGGATCCGTCTTGGCGTACACCACCAGCGTGTCGGCGTCGGGCCCGTTGGTGATCCACATCTTTGTGCCGTTCAGAATGTAATGGTCGCCCTGCTTTTGCGCGCGCAGCCGCATGCTGACCACATCCGACCCAGCGCCGGATTCGCTCATGGCCAGGGCGCCGACCTGCTCGCCGGAAATCAGGCCGGGCAGGTATTTGCGCTTCTGGGCCTCTGTGCCGTTGCGGTGGATCTGGTTCACGCACAGGTTCGAGTGCGCGCCGTAGGACAGGGCAATGGCCGCACTGGCACGCGAGATTTCCTCCATGGCGATCATGTGCGCCAGATACCCCAGGTTGGCGCCCCCGTAGGCTTCCCCGACGGTGACGCCCAGCAGCCCCAGGTCGCCGAACTTGCGCCAGAGGTCCATGGGAAACTGATCCTCGCGGTCGACCGCCGCGGCGCGCGGGGCGATTTCCGCCTGGGCGAAGTCGCGCACCGCATCGCGCAGCATGTCGAGATCGGAACCGAGGTCAAAATTCAGGCCGGGAAGATCCATGGGGTGTCTCCTGTGAGGGCGGGCAAGTGGCCCGGGTTGCAATTCGTTGAAGGGTTGCAATTCGTTGAAACGTTGCCAGTTGTTGAAGGGCTGGCCCTGCCGAACCCCGCCGCGCCGAGCCGTGGCTGCACATGGGCGCCGGGTCCGTCATTTTCGCGCGGTTCGATGCGTCGCAGGCCACGAGGACGAGATCGGGTCAAGAGGATGTCGTCACGGAGCCGCTGAGCCGTGCGTGCAGCAGAGCTGCGCATTCGGCTTGCTGATGGCGGATTTCCTGCAGCGTTTCGTCCAGATCGCGGCGCTGCTGTTCCAGCTTGTGCCGGTGCTGTTCCAGCACGTCGGCGTAGTGTCGCAATTGCGTGAGGCTGCTGGCGCCGCTGCGATCGTACAGATTGATGAGCGTGACGATCTCGGCCAGCTGCAGCCCCAGCCGGCGCCCGCGCAGGGCCAGCTTCAGACGCGTGCGGTCGCGCGCCGAATAGATCCGCTTGCGACCCTCGCGGGACGGGCTGACGATGCCTTGATCTTCGTAGAAACGGAGCGTGCGCGGCGTGATGCCGAATTCCCGGGCAAGCCCGGAGATGGTCCAGGTGGCTTCGCTCATGACATGCTGCAGTTTACGTTAACGTAAGCTGGATTGTCTGACATAATACGCAGAATCGCAACTTCCCTGGAGACTCGGCATGAACCCGCTGGAGCAGGAACTGGATTACCCCTGGGAGAACAGCCACCCCGATACTGGCTGCACGATCGCGGTGGCCGATGGCGTGCGCTGGATCCGCATGCCGCTGCCCTTTGCACTCGACCACATCAACCTCTGGCTGCTGCGCGACCGCATCGACGGACGTGACGGCTGGACCGTGGTCGATTGCGGCATCGACCGCCAGGAAGTCCGCGACTGCTGGGAATCCGTGTTCACCGAAGCGCTCGATGGCCTGCCCGTGCTGCGCGTGCTGGTCACCCACATGCACCCCGATCACGTCGGCCTGGCGTACTGGCTCTGCACCCGCTGGCAGGCACCCCTGTGGATGACGATGACCGACTACGCCCTGGCCCGCCTGTGGGCCGGCTCTGCCACACAGGGCGTGGATTCCGAGGGCGCAGGCCCGGCGGGAGATGCCGCGGTGCGCCATTTCGCCCGCCATGGCCTGGCCGATCCCGACGCCCAGGCACAGATCCGCGCACGCCACGACTACTATGCCCGACTGGTGCCCGACCTGCCGCGTCGCTTCCACCGACTGATGCACGGTCAGGACGTGCAGATCGGCGGGCGCGACTGGCGCGTCATCGTCGGCTACGGGCATGCTCCCGAACACGCCTCGCTCTGGAGCCCGACACTGGACGTCCTGATTGCCGGCGACATGGTCCTGCCGCGCATTTCCACCAATGTCAGCGTCTTCGATCTGGAACCCGAGGCCAACCCGCTGCCCCTGTACCTGGATTCGCTGCGCGCCTATGACAGCCTGCCGGTCGAAGCCCTGGTGTTGCCCTCCCACGGCCGTCCCTTTCGTGGGCTGCACCGGCGCATCGCCCAGCAGCAGGCGCACCATGCCGAACGCCTGGCCGAAGTCCTGGCCGCTTGCGCCCGGCCCTGCAGCGCGCACGATCTGCTGCCCGTGCTCTTCAGGCGCAAGCTCGACTCGCACCAGCTCTCCTTTGCCATGGGCGAGGCCATTGCCCATCTGCACGCTCTATACTTTCAGGGAACCCTCAGCCGCACCCTGGGCGACGATGGCGTCTACCGCTTCCAGCAATCCTGATCGCAAGCCCCATGACCACCGTTCCATCCGACCGCATCGACACGCTGCTTCAACATACCGGCCAGGCGCCGCTGGATCCCGACACCGGCAGCGGACCGGTTGCCCTGCCATCGTTTCGAACCAGCACCGTGCGCTTTGCCTCCATGGATATCCTGGATCGCGCCCAGGCCGCGAAACAGCGCGGTGAACGCGTGCCCACCTACGGCCGCGTCGGCCTGCAGACACACGCAGCGCTGGAACAGCTGCTGTGTCGGCTTGAAGGCGCCGAGCGTGCATTCCTGGCCCCCTCCGGCATGGCCGCCATCAGCCTGACGCTCATGGCGCTGCTCGCCCAGGGTGATCACGCCCTGGTCGTGGATTGCGTCTATGGCCCGGTGCGCACCCTGCACAAGACCATCCTGTCGCGCATGGGGATCACCATGGATTTCGTGCACGCCGACCTTGCCGCCCTGCAGGCCGCCCTGCGGCCTGAAACCCGTGTGCTGTACCTGGAATCCCCGGGTTCACTGCTGATGGAAATGCAGGACCTGCCCGCCCTGACCCGCTGGGCACACGATCATGGCCTGACCGTGGTCACCGACAACACGTGGGGTTCGGGCTACATCTACCGCCCCCTGGCCCTGGGGGCCGACGTCAGCGTCATCGCCGCGACCAAATACATTGGTGGCCATTCCGACCTGATGCTCGGTGCCGTGCTGGCCCGCGACCCGGCACTGGTCCACAAACTGAACGAGACTCACTACGCCCTGGGCAGCACCGTCAGCGCCGACGATGCCTGGCTGGCCCTGCGCGGTGCGCGTACCCTGGGGATACGCATGCGCGCGTGCGCCGAACACGCCCTGGCCGTTTGCCGCTGGCTCGACGCCCAACCGCAGGTATCCCGCATCTTCTTTCCCGCCTGGCCCCAGGACCCCGGCCACGCCCTGTGGCAGCGCGACGCCACCGGCTCCAACGGCCTGCTGGCGGTGGCGCTGGACTTCGACACACCCAAGGTCCGGCACCTGATCGACAGCCTGCGTCTGTTTGGCATCGGCTATTCCTGGGGGGGTTACGAAAGCCTCGTCACCCAGGTCGAACCCGCGGCCCTGGCGGCACACGGCTACTGGAACCGCACTGCCAGCGCACGCATGCGTGCCGGCACCGTCCTGCGCCTGCACGTCGGCCTGGAAGACCCCGACGACCTGATCGCCGATCTGGCACAAGCCTTCCAGGCGGCCCAGTCCTGCTGAGCGCAGCCCGAAGAGGCCCGGGCTGCTGTCGCAATTCTCGACGCCGGAGCGCCTGACAGGGTGGGGGGCCAGCGAGCGGGCTTGGAGGTGTAGACCTTTTCTTGGACCGGTTCATGCGGCAATTCCCGGGTGTCGCCTGTGTTCCATGGGGCTCGGAGCCCCCAGCGACAGCTTGATGCGAGACACCGTTGAGACGGAACGCCGGTGAACCGTTCGTGGTATGAAACCGTCAACAGACAGCCGTCGTAGGACCGCGACCGACGCACCAGATCAGACCCCGAGGTTTTGGGACATCGCAAACGGCTCCTGATGGTCTCGGATACACCTCGGCAAAACCTCATGATCATTTCGTCACGCCAGGAAAACAGACGTACCGGCTTCCGGGACCGGAGCGGCTGACGGGGTGGGGGGTCAGGGCGCAGGCTTCGCGCCCGCCGGCTGGCGGGTCGTCTTCCGGGGGCAAGCGAGCCACCGTTCAAGCGGGACGCTTGTGAACCGTCCGGTGGACGGTTCACCCCGCGCGTTTGGCGAGCGCCCGGAAGGCGCCCTGCCAGCCGGGCAGTTCCGGCGCAGCCGGAACCGGGCAAGGCCTGCGCCCTGACCCCCCACCCCGTCAGCCGCGCCAAAAGAACCCGTCAGCCGCGCCAGAAGAACCCCATCAGCCGAGAGCTTCCAAAATCCCGGTCCGGACCAGAACCATCACCTACTGCCCCTTCGCCAGCAACTCCTTCACCAGCTTGTCCGCCTCATCGATCGCGCCCTGATAGCTTCCCATGTGCGACGGCGAAGTCACATAACGCCCGCCAATCGCAAACGACGGCGTCCCGTCGATGTGATAGGCCTTCGTCAGCTCATCCGCGCGCGTCACCTTCGTCTGCACCCCGAAAGAATTGAACGCATCCGTGAACGTCTGCTTGTCCACCCCCTGCGCCGCCACCCAGTCGATGATGTCGCCCGCCTCGAACAGGCGCTTGTGTTCATCATGAATCGCCTTGAACACCGCCGGATGCAAATCCAGACGCCCGATCGCCTCCAGCGCGTAATACAGCTTCTGCAGATCGCGCATACTGGCATTGAAAGCGACCGGTACACCCTTGAACACCACCGAATCCGGCAGCGTCGCGCGCCACTTTTCCACCAAAGGCTCGATCGCCTTGCAATGCGGGCACGAGTACGCAAAGAACTCCAGCACCTCGACCTTGCCCGGCGAATCCGACGGCTGGACCGGATCCAGCGTATCGTAGGGCGCCGCCTGCACAGGCGACATGGCCAGCGCAGCCAGCCCCAGGACCAGCCCTGAAGCAATGCGGGAAAACAAAGTGAACATGATGACTAAGCTCCTGTGAATGCAGGTCAGGGCCGCACGACAGTCGATTCGATCTTGTCGTCGCCCAGCCTGGTGCGTGCACGGTTCATCTCGTCGATGCCCTGAAAAGGCCCCACGCGAACCCGGTTGATCGGTGAACCATTCGATTCGCCAGATTCCACACGGACCGGCAGGCCCAGCAACACAATACGGGCCAGCATCGCCTCGGCCTCATCCTTCGAGCGGAAGGCGCCAGTCTGCAGATAATACGTGGTTTGCGTGCCCGGGGCCGGCTTTGCGGCCGCAGTGGGTGCGGCCAGTGGTGCCGGCAGCTTCTGATTGGCCGTCACCCCCGGGCTGGCGGGCCGCGGCGCGGGCGCTGGCACGGACGTCGCGGGCTTGCCCAGGCCGGCAATGATCTGGCCGATCGCATCGGACAACGGATTTTCCGGTCGGGCACCCGGTTCCGGAGGCGGTGCCAGCGGATTCAGTGCGCTGCCGCCCTGTGCGGGTGCGCGCGTGCCGGCCGGACCATCCTGCCCATACAGTGCGATATTGGGGTCCGGTGCCGTGCCGACATCCGGCAGCAAGGTCGTGGGCGCGCTGCGGCTGGCCTTGTCCTTGAAGGGCATGGGCGCCTGCGTGACAAACAGCGCCACCGCCACTGCCGCCGCCACGCCCAGCACCATGCCTGCAATCAGGCCAAACCAGGTGCCGCCGGATCGAGTGGATTGTTTCTTGCGTGCTGCCATGGTCTACATCCGTTCGGGGGCACTGACCCCCAGCAAGCCCAGGCCATTGGCAATGACCTGCGCGGTGGCACGCGCCAGGGACAGGCGCGTGGTGCCCAGGGCCGCGTCATCCACCAGAATGCGCTCGGCGTTGTACCAGGCATGAAAATCCGCTGCGCAATCGCGCAGCCAGAACGCCAGCTGATGCGGGGCCAGTTCCGTGGTGGCCTGGGTCAGCACGCCGGGATATTCTGCCAGACGTTGCAGCAGCGCAATTTCCGTGGGTGCATCCAGCAGTGACGGGTCGACCGTGCCTGCCCGCGCCGCATCCTGCTGGCGCAGCAGCGAATGGATGCGGGCGTGGGCGTACTGAATGTAGTAGACCGGGTTTTCCTCGGTGTGGGACAGCGCCAGATCGATGTCGAAGACAAATTCCGAATCCGCACGGCGCTGCGCCAGAAAAAAGCGGACCGCATCACGCCCCACCCAATCGATCAGATCGCGCAGCGTCACATAGCTGCCCGCGCGCTTCGAGATCTTCACCTCGGTGCCATCGCGCATCACGCGCACCATTTTGTGCAGAACGTAGGCCGGGTAGTCGCGCGGAATGCCCAGGTTCAAGCCCTGCAGGCCCGCGCGCACGCGCGCAATCGTGCCGTGATGGTCCGTGCCCTGGATATTGATTGCCTGATGAAAGCCGCGTTCCCATTTGGCCACGTGATAGGCGATGTCGGGCACGAAGTAGGTGTAGCCGCCTTCGGATTTGCGCATCACCCGATCCTTGTCGTCGCCCGTGCCCAGTTCCGTGGTGCGCAGCCACAGGGCTCCGCCCTGCTCGTAGGTGTGGCCGGCATCGATCAGGGCCTGAACGACACGTTCCACGCGGCCACTGGTGTAGAGCGAGCTTTCCAGGTAGTAATTGTCAAAGCGCAGGTCGAAGGCTTGCAGGTCCAGGTCCTGCTCGCGGCGCAGATACGCGACGGCGAAACGGCGGATGGCTTCGAGGTCGTCCAGGTCGCCGCTGGCGTGCACCGGCTCGCCGTCGCTGGCATGCACGGTCACGCCGGCAAGGTAGTCGCGCGCAATGTCCTGGATATATTCGCCCTTGTAGCCGTCGGCGGGAAACGCCGGGTCATCCGGATCGACGCCGCGGGCACGTGCCTGCACGCTGACAGCCAGCTTGTCGATCTGATTGCCGGCGTCGTTGTAGTAGAACTCGCGCGTGACCTGGGCGCCCTGGGTGGCGAACAGGCGGCAGATGGAATCGCCCAATGCGGCCTGGCGGGCGTGGCCCACGTGCAGCGGGCCGGTCGGGTTGGCCGACACGAATTCCACCAGGACCCGGTCCGCCGTGGCCGCCCGGTGGCCATACCGTTCGCCTTGTGACTGGATGAGTGCGAGCACCGCCTGATGGGCTGCCGCCGAGAGGCGAAAGTTGATGAAGCCCGGCCCGGCGACTTCTGCGTGCATGATCAGGCCGCTGGCATCGGGGTGAGCGAGCACCCGGATGACGATGGCCTGCGCCAGCTCGCGCGGATCGCAGCGCGCGGCACGCGCGGCCTGCATGGCAATATTGCACGCGACATCGCCGTGAGCGGCGATCTTCGGGCGCTCAAGCGTGATGTCCGGTGACAAGTCCGGAATCAGGGTGTCCAGTACGGAACGGAGAATGGCAGTGAGCTGGGCGTGTTGCTCTGGTAGCATGACTGGAAGGTGAAGGGGTGGCGCCGGCGGCACCGGTGGCGATCGCCGGCAGAGGCATCCCGAAATGATAGCCCGATTTCAGGGCTGCCGTGACGGGCCTGACATCCCCGGCAACCCCAGTTCGGTTTCAAGCCAGGCCCCGTAAGCCTGCATGTCCACCTCGCCGACGACGTTTTCGGGAAGCCCCTGTCCGGCCTCCATGCGGCGGATGAAGGCCTCGACGGCCTGGCGCTGCGCCTTGCCCAGGCGCGCATCGGCGCCCTGGGGACCCAGAGACCGCGTCATCGGATCCTGCAGGTCCCGGTCACTGCTCAGCACCGCCCGCACCATGGGCGAGCGCTCGTCATGCAGCAGGGCACGCGATACCTGCTGATCGTCGGCGGCCAGGTCGGCCATCGGCACCAGCGCCGCCAGTGCCTGCCAGCGCATCCAGTTCAGGGCCACGTCCGACAAGTCGCCGTCGGGCAGGGGCTGGCGCCGCTCGTCCAGGGCCAGCCCGCCGCCGATGTCGGCGTGCGCGCCGATGAAGGGTGCCTCGACGATATTGCCGGCGCTGCCGTTGCCTGCGGTGACCAATGGATACATGATGCGCAGCTCATGCAGCGCCACGGCATGGGCCACCCAGTGCCAGGCATCCGTGATCGCCAGATCGTAGCCCGCGTTGCGTGCCCCCAGCAGGCCGAATTGCGCGACGGTGTCGAACAGCCCCATGAAGCGCAGGTCCACGCACAGCCCGATGGTGCCACGCAGCGGGTCGTCGTAGGAAAACCAGCCGTTGCGGGTCTGGCGCGCGATGCGGTTGGCAAATTCGCGCGCCAATGCGGCACCCCGGGAATAGCCCAGGATGTCGATGGGTGTCGGCGCGGCGCTGCCCCGGGCCCGATCCAGGGCGTTTAGCAGCGATTGCCACTGGTTGCGCAGGATCTGACCGCTGCTGGCGGCGGTCACCGCATCCCAGTTCAGATAGCGGCTGCTGCCCGGACCCGCATGATAGTAGGCCGGCCCGTCCGCATACGCCTGAGCGAATTTCCAGACATTGCCCTGGTTGGCCCCATCGTACCGGGTGCCATCGAAGGCCAGCAGGATCAGCCCCAGGGGATCTGCATGGCGCATCGGCTGTTGCGCTGCGTAGCCCAGAGCCTGCTGGCCCGGCAGGGGCCCCAGCGGATCCGGTTCCAGGTATTGCCCCAGGTCGGGCAGATAGGTGCGAAAGGTGTTTTCATGCCAGCCCGTCGCCGGATCCTCGTCCTGACCGGGCCAGCGCAGCGGCAGGCTCAAGTCCCCCTGCAAGCGGGTGGCACGGCCCAGGGCGTCATGGCTGGCCGCCCAGCGCACCGTGCCGGCGTCGTCCGTGACCAGAACGGGCGCACCCTGCAGATCCGCATGAATGAAAAGCAGTTGCGTGCGACCGCTGGCATCGGTCTGCAACAGGCCCACCGGCACCTCGTGGGCACGAATGTAGCGCTGGCTGACGGCGAAGCGCGGGCCGGACGGCAGCAGCGCTGCAGGCCGGTGCCAGATGGCCGCCAGGCGATTGTCGACGTAGTAGCGCTCGGTCTCGGCCGTATCGCTGTGCTGGCGGATTCTGTGACCGCGGGCGTTATACGCATAGCGCGCCAGACGCTGCGTTCCCAGGCGCACCTCGGCCAGGCGCTGCTGGGCCTGGTAGCGCAGGCCAAGGGGGCCGATCGTCAGCGGCAGGCCGGCGGCATCGCGTGCGATGGAGGCGGGCGCGTGTGCCGCGGCGGGCAGGCGCATGGCAGCCAGTGCGGCTGCGGTTCCAGCCGGCGCGCTGGCAGGCACCTCGATGCGGGGCACATGGCGCGCTCGCAGGCTGCCGTCGTCGTTCCAGGCGAACCATGCGGGCCCCGTGAGCGAATCGGTCAGGGCCGCCAGCCGACCACGGTCATCATAGCCGTAGCGGCGCTGGCGCTGATGCGGGATGGCCGGCGCCGTCTGGCGCACGCGCAGGACGCGGCCGTCGGGACCATGCTGGCGCCATTCCCCCCAGACCAGCTGATCACCCTGGCTCAGCATCAGGGCGTCGGCGCGTCCGGCGGCATCGGCGTGGGTCAGCAGATGCAGGCCGTTGCCGTAGCGGTAGCCGGCCAGCCCGGGTTCGCTGCGGATGACCGGGTGGCGCGTGCCGTCAGCGGCTTCCCAGGTGATGGCCGCCAGACGTGTGTCCTCGGCCCATTGATAGTGCAGTGCTCCGCCCTCGGGCAGGCCGTGGCGTGCCAGGCGGCCTGCCGCGTCGTAGGCAAAGGTTTCCTGATATTGCAGGGTGCCCTGTGGGTGGGGTCGGCGGATGGTGCGCATGCGTACGCGGCCAGCGCCGTCATGCGCCAGATATTCGGTTTCCTGCGGATGCTCCAGACGCACGGCATGCGAACCCTTCCATTGCAGCCGGACGTCCACGGCAGGCCCGGAGGATCCGGCGTAATGAAGCTGGATGGGGCGGCCGATGGTATCGAGGCCGATGTCTACCGCGTTGCCGTTGGCGTGGCGCAGGCCCTGCGGCCGGCCGGCAGCGTCCAGCAGCAGACGGGTCTGGCCGGCCAGTGTGCTGTGCCAGGCGCTTCGGCGCCCTTGCGGGTCGTAGTCCAGTTGCAGGCCGGGCCAGCCGCCGTCCTCCTGGCGAAGCTGCCGGATGCCGCCATCGGCCTGGCGCAGGATGCGCAGTTCGCCCAGTGCGGCCAGGCGCCCCCGGGCATCGTGTCGGACAGGCAAGACGGTCGGCGGGCAGGGGGAACAGCGGGCCGGGCGCGCATCCATCAAGGCCGCGCGCTGGCCGCGCGGCCCCAGCGTGACGTCGAGCTGCCCGCTGGCCGAGCGCAAGCGGGTGATGGCCTGCCCCGCAGCGCCCTGCCCGCGCGGCGTGTAGCTCAGATCCAGACGACCCGCCGTCTGGTCCGGTGCGCCGGGGACGGCGCGGATGACCCGGCCGAGATGGTCATAGGCCCAGCTGCGCGCACGCCAATGCTGCCCCGCGCGGTCTTCCAGGGTGATGCCGGTGAGGGCGGCGGGCGAGCCTGCCTGCAGGCTGGCCTCGTAGTGATAATGGCGGCGCATGGCGTCGGGTCGCTGCACGCGGCGCAGGCGCGCTGGATCCTCGTCGTGGTCGTATTGGAACGTGCCTGCCGGCGTGTCCAGGAAACGCAACAGGGGCTTGCGGTCACGCAGTTGGTAACGCAGGGTCAGCCGGCCGCTGCCGCGGTGGATTGCCTGCATCAGGCCAGCCAGCGGGCCCTGCGCGTAGTAGCTGATCAGGGTGTCCGGCAGGCCCGGCGCGTGGATGCGCCGCAGACGGCCGTCGGTATCGAAATCCAGGCGCTGGCCCGTCGGCCCCAGCCAGGCGGGCCCTGTCCCAGTCGGCATCGCTGTCGGTGCCGCTGTCGGTGCCGCTGTCGCTGCCGCTGCCGATGTCCTTGCTGCTGTCGCTGTCTTTGTCGGTGCTGTGGTCGCTGCCAGTGCCGCTGCCTGCGCTGCTATCTGTGCCGCCGTTGGTGGCGCTGAGACTGCCGCCTGTGCGTCACGCTGCGCCGGTGCGGGCGCCGCGATTCTGGTGTGTGCCTGAGCGGGAAGAATCAGGTGCCCGGCCTCGGGCCATTGCGTCAGGCCTTGCGCGTCATATTGGTAGCGACGCCCGTCGGGCAGCGACAGCTGCCAGCCCGCATGGTGGACCTGCAGGCGGACATCGTAGCCGCTGGTCCAGCCCCTGCCCAACGGGCTGTTCTGACTGGAGCCCGACCGGTACAGGCGCACGAAGCCCGGGTGGCCGGCATCCACGGGTTCGGGCAGATCGATTTCCCGCAGATACTTCTCGCCCGTGGCCAGCTGAATGGGGTTGGCGATGCCCGGATCGAGTCCGGGTTCGAGCGCAGGCCCGAGGCTTGCGGATGCCCCGCAGGGCGGTGCTGCATCGGGCGCCCGGCACACCAGGCTGCGGCCGGCACCGGCGGATGGGGCCGGGGCAGCGAGCGCTGGAGCGCTCGCCAGCAGCAGCAGAAACAGCAGTAGAAACAACAACAACGACAACGACGACGGGGACTGCAGTCGTGTCAGCCGAGGGAAACCCATCGGCCGCGGGATCGTTCGCGCCATGGCTGGACTCCTGCAAGGCACCCCGGGTGCAGCCTGCTTTCCAGGGTGCAGTCAAAGGGGATATTCTCCAGCTTGGCAGGGTGCTGAACTTGGGTTAGTGTATGGTTGTGTCCATTGCGGGAAACCCACTATGCTTGTTTTGTTCCAATCGAAATCTGCGGCGGAAGTCCTCATGTTTGCCCAGCATGCCAGGCCGATCCTGATGGCCGCGGGCAAAACCTTCGACACGCCCGATCTTCCGGAACGCGGCGTGATCACGCGGGCGCAGCTCGACGTCGCCATTGCCGGCATCGAGGCTCTGGTGGCGGCTGATCTCGGGCACACAAAACCTTTTGGTGATCATGACGATTCCACCGAGCATCCGATCGCCCAGCCGGTGGGCATGCGGCGGCGGGCTTGGCCGTTGCTGACCATGTTGCGCCTGGCCCGTGAAAAAAACGAGGACGTCACCTGGGAACCCGCCCCCATCTGGTGAACAGGCCGCTTCACCAGCAGGTGTTGATCAAGTTGTCGTTTCCGATTCGCAGGCCGTGAGTCGGGCTGCCCGAGGTATCTCATCTCGAGGCTGAGGCTTGTAAGTGTTTCCTCACTTTCATTCCAGATTTCTGTCAGAACGCAGATATCTTCTTGACAAACATTACTGAATGAATGATCATTCAGTAAAAGTGAATAAGAAGCCATGTCCAACCGCAAGGAGGCAGACATGAGCAAAAAAATGGAGAGTAGGGGCAAGCAGGAATGGAGGCATCGATGATCGCCACTCAGATGTTGAACGGCTTGGTGTATGGGGCGCTGCTGATGATCGTAGCGTCGGGTCTGGTGCTTATTTACGGGCTGCGCCGCATCGTCAATTTCGCCCATGGCTCGCTATTCATGCTCGGGGCCTATGTGGCCTATGCAGCCTCGCTGTATTTGGGCTTTTGGAGCGGAATGGCGATAGCCATTGCTGTGCTTGGCATCATCGGGTTTTTATTGGATCGATTCGCTTTTAGAAAGCTTCAGGACCGCGATCCGCTGACCGTCCTTTTGTTGACGTTCGGTTTGCTGCTGATCATCGAAGATATCGTCCAGAGCATCTGGGGTAAGCAAAGCTATTCACTAGCTGCGCCCGATATTTTGGCTGGCACGATCGAAGTGTTCGGCGCTCCTTTCCCAATTTACCGTTTGGGCATCATCGGTATCGGTCTATTGGTCGCGATTTGTCTGACCGCCTGGCTGCATTACAGCAAAATCGGTTTGTTGATTAGAGCAGCCAGCATCGATCCGGCGACGACGGCGATGCAGGGGGTCAATACTGACCGCTTGGGAAGTGTGGTGGTTGCATTAGGGGCGGGATTGGCAGGTCTGGCCGGCGTCGTATCGGGGCCCTTCTTGTCCCTGGCCCCCACAATGGGCGGCGACGTGCTGATCGATTCATTTGTTGTTGTTGTGATCGGAGGTCTAGGCAGTTTCTTCGGCGCTTTTATTGCAGCGATGGTGCTAGGACAGGTGCAGGCCCTGGGGGCTGGGTATTTGCCTGATGTTGCCGCCTTGCTACCGTTCATTCTGATGGCGGTTGTGTTGATCTGGCGTCCGTCAGGTATTGCAGGGAGCCGGGTGTGACAAGCTCTACGACATCGCTGATGTCATCAGCCGATCACAAACTTGGGGGAAAGTCAGGCCGTTCATGGCGTCTGCTGGGGGCTGCTGCCGCATTGATTCTCGTCGGCTTGGTCGTTAGTCGGTTGCCGATCTCGGATACGGCGCTTTCTCTGTTGACTCAGGCGCTGATTTATGCGGTGTTCGCCCTTGGACTTGGGTTTTTGCTAAAGCAGAATGGCATGGTTAGTTTCGGCCATGCGCTGTTCTTCGGTATTTCCGGGTACCTGACCGGCTTGGCGATGCAGGTCGCCAAGTGGCCGGCGGATCTGGCGATCTTCCTGGTGATTCCGGCGATCGGGGTGTTCGCCTTTCTGTTGGCGTTGATCATCGTTCGCGTGCATGGCATCGCCTTCAGCATGCTGACGCTGGCAATTGGCCAGGGGTTTTACGTTATGGCATCCAAGGCCAGCGGGGTCACTGGCGGTGCGGATGGCATGAACCTTGATTTTCCGGACACTGTCTTTGGCATCAGTACCGATGTCTACCAGAATCCCGCCAGCATGTTTTTTGTGTGCTGGACAGTATTGGTCATGCTTATTTTGTTCCTCAGTCTGTTGCTGAGCACGCGCTTCGGCCCGCTGACCGAAGCGATTCGAGAAAATGAGGAACGTGTTCGTTTCACCGGGTTTTATACCCTGCTGCCGCGCGCTTCGGTGTTTGCTATCTCCGCCATGGTGACTGCCACGGGCGGGGCGCTATCCAGTTTGTATACGGGCTTTATTTCCCCCGAATCTCTGCATTGGTCAGTGTCCGGTGGGGCGTTAATCATGGTGATTCTTGGCGGCGGCAAGACCCTGTGGGGGCCGGCGATCGGCGCGGTTGTTTACTTTCTGTCACGTGACTATCTAGGGGGATACACGACCCATTGGATGAGCATTTTCGGCATTTGCCTGATTCTAGTCATCGTGGTCTGGCCCACTGGTATCGCAGGTCTGATCCTGCATGGGCGCGAGCGTTTGCGTGGATCTATCGCAAGGGGATGAACATGAGCACGGCGTTTGCCCTGGAGGCTCAAGATCTGTCGGTGCGTTATGGCGGCGTGACGGCGAATGATGGGATATCCATCCAATTGATTCCGGGTGAAATACGAGGGCTGATCGGGCCCAACGGCGCGGGCAAGACCACTTTCATCGATGCCTTGTCCGGTCGCAACATCACGACTGGCGGCACAGTGCGTCTAAAAGGGCTTGATATCACCCGATTTGATGTTGTGAAACGCCGTTTGTTGGGCTTGTCACGCTCATTTCAGCGCACCAGCATATTTCCGGCCCTGTCTGTGCGCGATCAGGTGATGCTGGCAGCCTCGAAATTTGCGGACGGTAATGCTCAAGAGGTCATGCGCGAACTGGAGCTTGATCATTTGGCGGTGCGCCAAGCCGATGAAATCGGTTATGGCGATCAGCGCCGCTTGGATATCGCTCTTGCGCTGGTCGGTCGACCCAGCGTGCTGTTGTTGGACGAGCCCATGGCCGGCTTGTCTATCGAAGAATCGGCGCGCTTGGCGGGGCATCTGCGAGATCTGGCTCGGCAGTGGAGGGTGTCCGTGTTGCTGGTCGAACACGACATGGAAGTGGTTTTCGGAATATCAGACAGCGTGACGGTGCTGGAGAGCGGGCGTTTGTTGGCGGAAGGGCCGCCCGCAGAGATTCGTGCGCACCCCAAGGTGCGGGAAGCTTATCTGGGGAGTGCGGCATGAGTGCTTTGCTGAGCCTGGATTCTGTGCAGGCGTTTTACGGCCAAGCGCATGTCTTGCATCAAGTCAGTTTACAAGTGCACGCAGGTGAACGAGTGGCGCTGGTTGGGCGCAATGGCGTGGGCAAGACCACCGTGGTGAACACGATTTTGAATATTGCCGCCATGCGCGGCGGCACCATCCATCTTGGTGGACGGCAGCAAAGCAGGCTTAGGCCTTATACCGCTGCGCGGGCAGGCATATCAGTGGTGCCGCAGGGGCGTCGGATCATACCCAGCCTGACGATCCGGGAAAATCTTGTGCTGGGCGCTTCGACTGGCCGTTCTGGCCCGTGGGATCTCGACAGCGTCTATGAGTTGTTTCCGATCTTGCGCGAGCGCCAGCATACGCCGGGTACGGCGCTATCGGGCGGACAGCAACAGATGCTGGCCATCGGCCGTGCCCTGATGGCTAATCCCGCTTTGGTCATTCTGGATGAGCCCAGCGAGGGGTTGGCGCCCGTGATCGTCGATCAACTAGCCGACATATTCAACCATCTGGCATCTGCTGGAACTGCATTGTTGTTGATCGAGCAAAATTTGAGCCTGATTATGCGCGTCGCCCAGCGATTTTATGTCATGGCAAAGGGGTCAATCGTACAAGAAGGCTCGATGGAGGGTCTCGATACTGCTGAGTTGCATAAGCACATTGTTGTCTGACCATACGCACATGAGCAAGGAGAGATCATGCGTAAGATGGAACTAAAAAGCATCCTGTTGGGGCTTGCCCTGACAGCCGTACTGCCCACCCTGGGTTATGCACAGGCTAAGGATCCTATCAAAATTGGCATTGTTACATCGCAGTCCGGCGGTTTCGTCGCCCAAGGAGAGGAGTCCTTGCGCGGCATGAAGTTTGCCATCGAACAGGCCAATGCCGCAGGTGGCGTCGATGGCCGCAAGGTCGAGTACCAGTTGGGTGATGATGAGAGCACGCCGGACGGTGGGCGTCGAGTCGCAGAAAAATTCGCCCGTAGCGGATATAACTTGTTGCTCGGCCCGATTGCATCGTCCAGCACACTGGCCTTGGGCCAGAATCTCAAACGCTGGGATGCGATGTACATCAGCACCTTGAGCAAGTCGGATCGGATTACCGGGGATTCTTGTAATGCCCGGATGTTTCAAGTTAACCATTCCGATGCCATGGATCTGGCCATTGTCGAGCCGTGGCTAAAGGCCAATTCCAAGGAAGAGCGGTTCGCCGTTCTGGCAAATGATTATGTGTGGGGCAAGGACTCGGCAGGATCCTTTACCCGCTCTGCCGAGAGTCTGGGTCGCAAGGTCGATCTGAAGCTGTATGCGTCTTTGGGTACCAAAGATTTCGCACCCTATATCTCGCAGTTGATGGCTTCTGATGCCGAGGCGGTATGGGTCGCTTTGGTCGGACGCGATTTGATCGCCTTTGCCAAGCAGGCTGCCGAATTCGGGTTGGTGTCCTCCAAGCGAATTATCGGTCATGCCTACATCATGAGTTTTGTCATCAAGGCGACTGAGGATGCGACCGAGGGTGTCTGGGGGGTGGTGAACTACAGTCCGGATATCGATACGCCCGAAAATAAAGAATTCGTTGCGGCTTGGCAGGAAAAATTCAATACCTTGCCCAACGAGAACGAAGTGGCTGGCTATCACGGTGTGCAAACGATATTGCAGGGTGTCGCTCTGGCCGGCAGCACGCGGCCAGTCGACGTGTCCAAGGCGCTGTCCGGAGCAACGCTCAAGACGGTCTGGGGACCCCTGATGATACGCCCTGAAGATCATCAGATGGTCAAACCGAACTACATCGGCTTGGTCGAGAAGGTCGACGGCGCTCCCAAGGTCGTGCTGCAGGCAAGCTTTGATGCCTCCACCACCCCGGCGCCTTCGACGGATTGCAAGTTGGGGGACTGATATGTCCATGCGAGTCTTGGTGACGGGTGCAAGCCGCGGCATTGGACGAGCGATCTGTCTGCGTTTAGCCAGGCAGGGCGCTCAGATTGCAGCTTGTGCATCATCTCGGGAGAGCGGGCTGGATATCTTGCTGGGTGAGGTTGAAACCGCCGGCGGGCGTATGGTCCCGCTGACGGGTGATTTGGCCGATCCGCAAACGCCCGAGCGATTGGTGACGCAGGCATTGGAATGCATGGGCGGGCTCGATGCAGTTGTCAGCAACGCTGGAATTGCTCGCGCCTCGTTTCTCACCGACCTGGATTCGCAGGACTGGGATGCCCTGATGGCTGTCAATATGCGGGCCCCCTGGCTGCTTGCCAAGTTCGCTTATGCAGCGCTGCGGGCGAGTCGTGGCAGTTTTGTCGCTCTGGCTTCGATGTCGGGTGTGCAGCCTTATCCCGGCGTGGGAGCCTACAGCCCAAGCAAGGCGGGGCTGCTGATGACGGTGCGTCTGCTCGCCCAGGAATGGGCGGCCGACGGCATTCGCGTCAATGCCGTGTCGCCGGGCCTCATCCGCACGGCGATGACCGAGCCAATCTATGCGGATTCGCAACTCAAAGCAGCGCGTGAGGCCCTGGTTCCTCTGCATCGCATCGGAGATCCCATGACTGATATCGCCGGGGTGGTTGCATTCCTGCTAAGCCCGGATGCGGCTTATATGACCGGCCAAAATATTCAGGCTGACGGCGGCCTCCTGGATCGCGTCCACGGGCTGATTGCAGGCCGCCCAACATCTGCGGGATATCGTCGCTCATCATGATTTCATTAAAACCATCGTGCCGGGCGCTTGAACTTTACTACCGGACCGGGGCATGGCAGGAACGTTCACTGGGCAAACTCATCGCCGAAAGTACTGCTCGATATCCTGACAAAAAAGCAGTTCAGGATGCTTCGGGCAAGACGTTGAGCTATTGCGAGCTTGAAGATTATGCGTCACGCATGGCGGCCTTCCTGAGCACCCAAGGTGTCGGCCGAGGCGATGTCGTGACCATGCATTTACCCAATTGGTGGCATACTTTGGTCGTCACCTTGGCGACATTAAAGATCGGTGCGGTAATCAATCCTTTGCCGCCGACGTACGGCTGGAAGGATCTCGCCTATGTCCTTAATAAGGTGGGGGCGAAGGCCGTGATTGTACCGGGGCGCTTTCGCAGCATTGACTATACCGAACACTTGGACCGGATTCACGCGGAGCTCGTCGTCAAGCCGGTGATGATCGTGATAGGCGAGGGGTCGGTCCCGTTGGGAGCGCCCTTCGATGAGGTGATCGCCGGGCAGCCGCAGCGCGAGCCTTGCTATGCCGCCTCCGACGAGCCTTGCCTGGTGCTTTTCACCTCCGGCTCCGAATCCAGACCCAAGGGGGTCGTGCATACGCACAACACCACAATTTGCGGTGAACGGATGCTGGCAAGCAAGCTGGAGCTGTCCAGCAGAGACGTGTGTTTTATGGCGTCCCCGGTCTCTCATACGAGCGGGTTCATGCATGGCCTGCTGATGACCCTGATGCTGGGCTCCAGCGTGTCGTTGCTGGATGTGTTCAGCGGCGCTTCGGCGCTCAAGCAAATGGCTAACAGTCAGGCGACCTGGACGATGGGAGCGACGCCGTTTTTGAGCGACATGGTTGATGTCGCCGAGCGGACAGGACAAAGACTGCCGTCCCTGCGCTATTTCCTTTGTGGCGGCGCGCCGATACCGGAACTGATCGTGCGGCGAGCGTTGGCTGTGAACATGCGGGTGTTGAGCGTGTATGGCGCGACGGAAAGTCCGCCGCATACGGTCACCTGGCCGACCGATCCCATTGAGACCGCTTGGCTGGCCGATGGCCGCGCATTGCCCGGCGTCGAGGTGCGTATCGTCGATGAATTTGGTGCCGATGTTCCGCCGGGCGCGACGGGCGAGCAGTGGTCGCGCGGCCCGCATGCCTTTATCGGGTATTTGGGCGAACCCGAGTTGACGGCTGCCGCCCTCACTGAAGATGGCTGGTATCGCTCGGGAGACTTGGCGCAGATCACGCCGGACGGGTCCGTACGGGTGGTGGGACGCATCAAGGATATGATCATCCGCGGCGGACAAAACATATCCGTGCGTGAGATCGAGGACGTTTTGTTGGAACATCCGGCCTGCCAATCCGTGTCGATAGTCGGGATTCCGCATCCTCGGCTGGGAGAAATCGCGTGTGCGGTCATTGTCTGCCATCCGGGTCAGCGGCTGGGGTTCAAAGAGATGCAGCGGTTTTTGATTGATCGGGGCATCGCCCGGTTCAAGCTTCCCGAACGCCTGGTACTGCGAGAGCAATTGCCAACGACTGCAAGCGGCAAGGTGCAGAAATACAAGTTGCGTGAAGAATTAAATCATCTACTGGGTTCTGAATATGTTCAAAGTTGAAGAATTTGGGGGCGTCGTGCGCGTCACCATGCAACGCGCTCCCGTCAATGCCTTGAATAACGCGTTCATCGACGCCTTTGGCCGGATTCTGGACGAACTGGAGGCCAAGCCGGACCTGGCTGTCCTGCACATTCGCAGCAATCAGCGGGCGTTCTCTGCCGGGGCGGATCTGCTCCAAGTTGAGAGTCGCTTTTCAACCAGCGACAGGACTGAGCAGATGGTGCGCGATATCCGTGAGTTTCACCAGTTGTTTACCCGCATCGAGAACTTGTCGTGCGTGACGATCGCTGAGATCGGCGGAGCGGCGCTGGGGGGCGGGTTTGAACTGGCTCTGTCCTGCGATCTGCGCATCGCCTCCCGCAATGCCCGGATTGGTTTGCCCGAAGCGCAGCTTGGCCTGATTCCAGGCGCCGGGGGCACGCAGCGTTTGACCCGTTTATGCGGCCCGGGTGTGGCGGCGCAAATCATCCTCGGCTGCGATGTGGTCGACGGTGAAAAAGCGCGTGAACTGGGTATGGTTCAGTGGGCGGTGGCGGCTGATGCGTTGCAGGCGGAGGCCGCCGAGTTAGCCCGAAAAATTGCCGGATTGTCGGTGTCTGCACTGCAAGTGGCCAAGCGCTGCATGGCTAGAGTCGCCGCTTTGGGAGCAGATGACTTCGAGGCCGAGCTCCAGGGTACGCGCGAGCTGATGGCAGTGGCGGATACGCGGAAACGGGTGACTGAATTTTTTGCGCGGTGAGGCTGGAGAGGCGCAGCGTGCAACAACATCTCTACGAGGAGTAAGGATCATGAAGCTGGATAAGAAAAGCGCGGTGGTGACAGGAGGGGGCTCGGGCATTGGCCGAGCGATCTGCTTGGAGCTTGGCGCGGCCGGCGCCAAAGTTTTTATCGGCGACCTGGATATGAGCAAAGGCGAGGCGGTGGCGAAAGAAATCAGGGACAGCGGCGGTCAGGCCGAGGCGGTCTTCCTGGACGTGACGGATGACGCGGCCATTCAGGCCTTTGCCGATGCCGTGCATGCGCAGGTCAGTCAAGCAGATATCGTTGTCAATGCAGCCGGCTGGGACATTATTGAGCCGTTCGTCAAGAATACGCCCGAATACTGGGACAAGATCGTAGCGATCAACTACATGGGCCCAGTCAAAGTGACCCGCGCATTTCTGGACAAGATGATCGAAGCCAAGGCGGGCAAGATTGTGAATGTCGCTAGTGATGCAGGACGTGTGGGGAGCGGCGGTGAGTCCGTTTATGCTGGCGCCAAGGGCGGCGTGATCGCCTTCACAAAGTCCTTGGCCCGCGAGATGGCCCGGTATCAGATCAATGTCAATTGCGTTTGCCCAGGCCCGACGGATACCCCCTTGTTCAGCACGCATACCGAGAAGGCGCAGGCCGCACTGGTCAATGTCATGCCGTTTCGTCGATTGGCCAAGCCATCTGAAGTCGCTGATGCAGTGGTCTTCTTCGGCAGTGAACGCGCCACATTCATTACGGGTCAGGTGCTCAGTGTCAGTGGCGGTCTGACCATGGCGGGCTAGGTCCGAGGAAATACAGTGATGACCTTCCAAGCCAAGCAACGCAGCCTCGACGCAGCGGTCCGTGATCAAGTACGTCCAGGGGACACGGTTCATTTCGTGTTCTCTCATAATCGCTCACACGCTGCGGCCTGGGAACTTGCGCGGCAATTTCGTGATCAGCATTGCCTGCGTCTTGTGGCGACGGGTTTGCTGGAGTACGCGAGCGTGCTGTGCGCCGCCGGAGCGATCAGCACACTGGAGAGCGCCTTTGCCGGTAACACCTATCCGTCGCCATCGCCGTCTCGCGTGTTGATCGAGCATTTTGAGCAGAACGCGGACAGTGACCCGCATTGGACCAACCTCACCATGACTCTGCGCCTGATGGCGGGGGCGCTGGGCTGGCCTTTTGCACCTACGGCCAGTCTGATGGGCAGTAGTCTGGAAAGCGGTCCATTCAGACACATCATCGACAATCCATTCGATACGGGTCAGACCATGCTGCTGGCGCCTCTTAAGCCGGATGTGGCGTTCGTTCATGCGGCGATAGCAGATACCGATGGCAATGCGGTGGTCTACGAGCCCGATGCGGAAAGTCTGTGGGGAGCATTTGCCGCCAAGCGCGTGGTGGTGACTGCAGAACGAGTGGTTTCCCCTGACATCTTGCGTGCCTTGGGGCCCCGTCCTGGCTTGTCCGGTCATTTTGTCTCGACGGTGGTTGAAGCCCCATATGGCGCACACCCCCAGGCGCAATTTGTCTGGAATACGGATGATGGGGTACAGCCGTATGCCGAAGACTATGCCATGCGCCAATGCTTGCGCAGCTTGTCCCGCGATCCTGCAGCAATGCGGGAGTGGGTCGAGCAATGGGTGTTCACGCAAGACCATGCAAGTTATGTCGAGAAGCTGGGCGCGGCGCGTCTTGCTCAATTGCATGACATGAGACCCCCTGTTGCCGTTCCAGCGGATCAGACTGCCGTCACCGCTGAGGAACGGGCGGCTGTGGTGGCCATGCGTGTGGCGATTGCGGCGGCCAGCGCCCGATCCCATACAGCATTGTTTGCGGGAATCGGCTTATCGCATATTGCGGCGTGGGCGGCAGAGGCACACTGTCGCCGATCCGGGGTGTCGCTCGATCTGGTAGCCGAAACCGGAATGGTCGGCTTTCAGCCGATTGAAGGAGATCCCTATCTCTTTAACTATCCGAACACGCGTTCCAGCCTGATGCATTCCGGATTTTTACAGATGCTGGGCGTGTTTGCTGGCCCTCGCGCCAGTTCAGTGATGGTTTTCTTGGCGGCGGCGCAGTTGGATCGTTACGGCAATATCAATTCTTCTCAAGGCGTAGACGGCAAGCTAATTGTAGGTTCCGGCGGCGCCAATGATTTGGTCAATGGCGGTGGGGATTGTGTGGTGGTCATGCCGATGCGCAAGGGGCGTATGGTCGAACGGCTGCCGTTTATTACCAGCCCAGCCCGCAGGTTGCTTGGGGTCGCTACCGATTGCTGTTGGTTGACGCCGACAGGTCCTGACGGCGAATTGCAGATAGCCGCCGTGATGGCGGAGCCCGAGGAACACACTGGGCTCCTAGGCGACATACGCGCCTTGTGTGGCTGGCCTATCGGAGTGGCGGATTCGCTGGATCATCTGGATCCGCCAACGGATGAAGAGCTGGCGTTGGTGCGTGCCTTCGATCCGGCACGTGTGATTCTTTCTTGAGATTAATACCCAAAAATGATGGAGAAATCTATGCAATACGAAGACATTCTTTACGAAGTGGGCGACGGCGCGGCCCTGATCACGATCAATCGTCCCAGTCGACTGAATTCCTTTCGGGCGCGTACGATTGAAGAACTCGTTCATGCTTTCAAGCGCGCCTGGGCGTCGTCGGAAGTGGCGGCAGTTATTCTGACAGGTGCCCAAAACCGGGCTTTCTGCGTCGGAGGAGATCAGAAAATCTTCAATGAAACAGGCAGCTATGGTCTCAGCGAGAATGGCCTGTGGGAAATTGATGATCTGCATTCGGTCATCCGCAATATTCCCAAGCCTGTGATTGCTGCAGTCAATGGTCATGCCATCGGCGGGGGCCATGTAATTCATGTGTTGTGTGATGTGACGATTGCCGCTGAGCATGCCAAATTTGGCCAAGCCGGACCACGCGTGGCCTCATTTGATGCCGGCTGGGGGGCTGCTTATCTGGCGCGCACGATCGGCGAAAAGCGCGCGCGTGAAATCTGGTTCTTTTGCCGTCAATATACGTCTCAGCAGGCCTTGGATTGGGGGCTGGTCAATAAGGTTGTGGCTGGTGATGAATTGCTCGATGAAGCCAAGGCATGGGCTAAAGAGGCTGCTGCGATGAGCCCCACCGCTTTGCGGGCTCTGAAATATGGCTTTAATGCCGATACCGCACAGATTTTTGGTGGTGTCAAACTGGCCTCGGTGGCGCTCGAGCTGATTGGCGATACGGCCGAGAGCCACGAAGGAAAACAGGCATTTGTCGAGAAACGCGCGCCGGACTTTAGCGCTTTCCGGTAAGTATCAAGCAGGCCGGTCAGCAACCGGTGTGCTGTGGCGCCAACCCAGCAGAGGGACGGGGTATGAATATTACTGGAATTTCCGCTGTGGTGACTGGTGCGGGTTCTGGGCTTGGAGCAGCGACTGCTCAGGCGCTGCTCCAAGCTGGCGCCAAAGTGGCGCTACTGGATCTGAATATTCATCGTGCCAAGGCGGTAGCGCAGCAATTCGGCGGGCATGCGGTTTATTGCGATGTAGCTGATCCAGCGAGCGCAAGCGTCGCACTGGCGCAGGCGGTGGGCCTCAACGGGGCTTTTCGGGTTTTGGTCAATTGCGCTGCGATCTCTATTGGTCGCATCTCTTTGGTCGGTAACGATCCTTTCAAACGCTTGAAGGCGTTCAGCAGACAAATGGATGTGAATCTGAACGGGGCGTTGAATATGCTCAGCTTGTCGGCCGATGTGATGGCAGCACAGGCCCCTCTGTATGGAAATGAGCGAGGCGTGATCATTTCGACCGCTTCGATCGCTGCATACGAGGGGTCGGCAGGCAGTGCTGCATATTCTGCGTCGAAGGGCGGGGTTGCAGCGATGACCTTGCCTGCAGCGCGTGAGCTGTCTGCTCTGGGTATACGCGTGAATACGATTGCTCCCGGCATTTTTGAAACGCCCATGATGCAAGGGCTGCCGGCTTATGTTCGTGAAAGCTACAACAAGGATGCGGTCTTCCCTAGGCGCTTCGGGGATGCTGCCGAATTTGCTGACTTAGTGCTGCATTTGGTGCATAACACGATGATCAATGGCGCAGTCATACGCCTGGACGGAGCCTTACGTTTGCCCGCTGACGCTGACTTCCTTAGTCGTTGCGGCGCGCCGGCATCATAAGAGACAGACGACGTTGATGCGTTTTGATAATTAATTAGGACATTACCATATGAATAAATATCAACTTACCGATGATCAACTTCACGCTTGGGATGCGGTCAGAAAATTCGCACAGGACCGTATTGCGCCGTTTGCTGCGCAAATTGAGGCGAACGATATATTCCCCCGAGAAATCTTTGATGAAATCGCGGCCCAGGGATATTTGGGTGCAGCGCAGTCGCCAGAGAATGGGGGCGTCGGTTGCGACGCTGTTACCTTGTGCCTCATTCTTGAAGAACTATCCAGAGCAAGCGGCGCGGTGGGTAATTCATTTAATACGCACGTCAGCTTGGTGACTGAGCTGATCGGCATGCATGGCACCGCTTTACAAAAGGGAAGATTTCTGCCGGAACTTATTTCCGGCCGCAAGCTTGGCGCTTTTGGTCTGACCGAACCCTCGGGCGGTTCAGATGCCGGGTCGCCGCTCACCAGAGCGGTGTCAGATGGCAATGATTGGCTCATTAGCGGTGCTAAAGCGTTCATCACCAATGGGCCGATTGCTGATGTTTTCGTGATTACCGCCAAGACGACGGATGGCGTGTCTGCGTTCATCGTCGAGCGGGGCATGCCAGGCTTTGAGCCGGGGCCGGCAGACAATAAAATGGGGATGCACGGGTCGCCCACTTCGTCGCTTTACTTTGACACAGTGCGTGTTCCTCAGGAGAATATGCTGGGCGAGCAAGGCACGGGCTTCAAAAAGTTCGCCCAAGCCTTGGATCGCGGTCGGATCAACGTGGCGGCTTTGATTGTCGGCTTGGCTCAGGCGTCATACGAAGCAGCGATCTCTTATGCGCGTGAGCGCACACAGTTCGGCAGACCTATCGGCGCTTTTCAGGGTATACAGTTTCCTCTGGCCGAGATGGCAACAGACCTTGAGGCCTCTCGTCTGTTGGTGATCAATGGTGCGCGCATGTATGATGTAGGCCTGCCTATCAAGCTTGAATCATCTATGGCAAAGTACTTTGCCGCCGAGGCCGCGCTGCGGATATGCGACCAATCCATCAGCATTCATGGCGGCTACGGTTATTATTGTGATTTCCCTGTTGAGCGATATTACCGCGATGTGAAGTGTTATCATATCGCGGAAGGCACTAGTGAGATTCAGAGGTTAGTCATCGCTAGAGAAACAGTAGGTCGATACCCTTTATGAGTATTTTATGTTTTCTGAGGTTTATAGCAGTGTGGATGATCCGGGTTTAATAGAACGGCGTCGTAAGCAGGTGGTGACTGCGGCCGCTGAACTATTTGCTCGTAGGGGCTATCACGCCACAACAATTAAGGCGATCACTGAGCGGGCAGGCATCAGTACGGGCCTAATCTATCTCTATATAAAAACCAAGGAAGATGTGCTTTTTCTGGTTCTTGAGAGTTTGCTAAACGAGTATCGTACCGAGATACCCAAGGCGCTGGATGGGGTAAGCGACCCCATCCAGCGCTTTTGCGCCGTGGTTCGGGCCTACTGTCGTATTGTTGGTTCCAATCCGCATGCGACACGCTTGGCCTATCGGGAAACTGGGTCCTTGAGCCCTCAGCGCAAGGCTACCATCATGGAAATGGAGCTTGTGACCAACCAGCTCATCATTGATAGCATTCAAGTCTGCATCGATACAGAATATTTTTTGCCTATCAATGTCGAATTAGCGTGCTACCGGATTGTGCTGCTTGCCCACGGCTGGGCGCTCAAGACATGGCGCTTCAATCAGATCACGACACTTGAGAAATACATCGAAGAGGGCTTGAGCGCATCGCTCAGGGGTTTACTGACAGAGGCTGGCACACAGCATTACCGCACCATGCTCGCGAGGTTGGAAAGCGACGTGCAAAACTGACATATCGGATTGCTGCCCCAGCCGGATAAGCTGGGGCGGGGATCGGGCAAGTCGATCGGAACGAGATCCCTATGTGATCAGGCCGCGACAGACGCCTGTGGCGCGGCCTGCCGGCCCGATGCGGCCTGGCGATTCACCGCGCTCAGGATGGCCAGGAACGAGGACGTGACGATGTCCTCGTGGATGCCGACACCAAAGCCGTTGGGTGCATCGCCGATGCGCATCTCGATGTAGGATGCGGCGCGCGTGTCGGTGCCGGTACCGATGGCATGTTCCTGATAATCCATGACGCGGGCCTCGATGCCCAGCGCATCGACGAAGGCGGAAATTGCGCCATCACCCTGGCCGGACAGATGGCGGGTTTCGCCATCGACCTGGACCTCGACTTCGATCATGAACTGTTTCTGGCCAGTGGCCTTGGGGCTGCCGGTGATGCGGTGGCGAATCAGCTTCCAGGGGGTTTCCTGATCCAGGTATTCGCGGGCGAAGATGTCGTACACGTCTTTGGGGGTGACTTCCCGGCCGGTGTCGTCCGTGACGCGCTGGATGGCGCGGCTGAATTCGATCTGCAGGCGACGCGGCAGGACCAGACCGTGTTCCTGTTCCAGCAGATAGGACACGCCGCCCTTGCCCGACTGGCTGTTGACGCGAATGACGGCGTCGTAGCTGCGGCCCAGGTCGGCCGGGTCGATGGGCAGGTAGGGGACTTCCCAGATCGCGTCGGGCTGCTGGATGGCGAAACCCTTCTTGATGGCGTCCTGGTGCGAGCCGGAGAATGCCGTGAAGACCAGGTCTCCTGCGTACGGATGACGCGGATGCACGGGCAACTGGTTGCAGTCTTCGACGCAGCGGCGCACCTCGTCGATATCCGAGAAATCCAGCCCCGGGTGCACGCCCTGGGTGTACAGATTCAACGCCAGGGTGACCAGATCCACGTTGCCGGTGCGCTCGCCGTTGCCGAACAGGCAGCCCTCGATGCGGTCGGCCCCGGCCATGACGGCGAATTCGGCAGCGGCCACGGCCGTGCCGCGATCATTGTGCGGGTGGACGGACAGGACGATCTTGTCACGCTCGGCCAGATGCGTGTGCATCCATTCGATCTGGTCGGCGTACAGGTTCGGCGAGGTGGCCTCGATGGTGGCCGGCAGGTTCAGGATGATCCGGTCCTGGACGGTGGGCTGCCAGGCCTGCACCACGGCGTTGCAGACTTCGAGGGCGAATTCGGGCTCGGTGGTGCTGAAGACTTCGGGTGAATACTCGTAGCGCCAGTGCGTCTCGGGGTGCCGGGCCGTTTCGGCCCTGACGATCTTGGTGCCCTCGATTGCAATCTGGCGGACCTCGTCGCGGCTCATGCGAAAGACGATCTTGCGAAAGGCGGGGGCACAAGCGTTGTACATGTGCACGATCGCGTGGCGTGCGCCGGCGCAGGCCTGGACCGTGCGCTGGATCAGGTCTTCGCGGGCCTGGGTCAGGGCGATGATGGTGACGTCGTCCGGGATGCGCTTTTCATCCACGAGCTTGCGCACGAAATCGAAATCGGTCTGGGATGCCGAGGGAAAGCCGACCTCGATTTCCTTGAAGCCGATCTTCAGGAGCTGGTCGAAGAAGCGCAGCTTGCGCTCGACACTCATGGGTTCGATGAGGGCCTGGTTGCCATCGCGCAAGTCGGTGCTCATCCAGATGGGCGGGGTGGTGATGCGCCGGCTGGGCCAGGTGCGTTCCGAGAAATCCCGGGTGAAGGCGGCGAACGGAATGTATTTTTCAGAAGGGTTCTTGATCATGGCAATGCCTGTCTGGGCTGGGCGTCCGGATCACGGGCGCGTGGTCACTGAAAGTGTGGCGGATGCAGGCTGCCGAACTGCCACGCGGCGCTAGGCCCGGCAACCGGTCGCTAGTAGCAGCAGGCCCGACAGGACAGGCAAGATCCGTGCGCGCGGTGGCGACGGCAGGCGCGCCAGCCGGCCCGCAGGAGCCTGCGGGCTGATGGCAAATGGGGCGCACGAAGTGTTCATGGATGAAAGTCAAACATATTTGAGCAAGATTTGCAAGCAGAATGCCCGCAAACAGCCATATTTCCGATCCCGGTCTGCAGGGGTTCGTGCCGTGCAGGGGCGAGTGCATGGCACTGCAATCACAAGGTTTCAGCGCTGTCCGCGCGCGTTTTCCAGGACCGTGCGCTGCCAAGCGGCCTGTTGCAGCCTGGCTGCACGCCCGGCAGACAATTCGCTGCGGGCAAGCACCAGATCCCCCACCCGCAGCGGCTCGTCGCGCTGCCGCCAGGCCCACAGCAGCACATTCAGCGCGGGGCCGGACAGGTGCTCTGAAAGCAGCTGGAACGAGACCGGGTCGACGGGTCTGAGTTGCGAGCGCGCGAGGATGGCACGCACCAGCAGAAACGCCAGATAGGCAATCAGAATGGTGCACAGAATGACGAGCACCCACCAGAAATAGGGGTTGTAGCGCTGCAGCAGCGCCGTGGATTCCGCCCCCATGAGCTTGTTTCCGGCATAATCTATGCCGTTGCCAAACGCCAGCAGGCGATTGAGCAGGTCATACCAAATCAGTGCCACGATGACGACCAGGGCGGTTGACAGGATCTTTGCCGTGGCGGTCAGCTTGAGGAGAACCTTGCGCAGCAAGATGTGGTCCTGGCGGCTGGGCGTATCGGTCTGTTCCGGGTTCATGGGACCATTTTAGTTGAATATGCGAGCGCAACCATCACTGGAGTTGGGTCAGCATCAGCAACTGGTGCTGACACCGCAACTGCGTCAGGCCCTGCACCTGCTGCAGTGCTCGTCGCAGGAGCTCGAGCAGGAAATCTCTCGTGCCCTTGCAGACAATCCGTTGCTGGAGCAACCGGAGGACCCTGGCCTGACGCCCGGGCAGGCCGAGCTGCTGGAGCGCCACTGGGCGCAAGCTGCACGCCCGTCCGTGGTGGATGATATCCCGGAACGCGGCACGACGCCGAGCCTGATCGATCATCTGCTGCAGCAACTGCATGCCACGCGCGCCTCGGACAGGGATTGCCTGCTGGTGATCCGCCTGATCGGCGAACTGGATGAACGCGGATATCTGGATTTCGACCTGTCGGCCCTGGCCGCCGGACTGCCGTCTGGCGTGACGGTGGCCGACGCGGAATGGCGCGTGGCCCTGCGCCTGCTGCAATCCTTTGACCCGACCGGAATCGCCGCGCGCGACCTGCCGGAATGCCTGCGGCTGCAGTTGCGGGCGCGTGCTGCACAATGGCCTGCTGAAGTGCTTGATTGTGCCTTGCGCCTGACCGGACACCTGGACGACCTGGGTGCGGGCCGCTGGGCACGGCTGTGCGAGACTTTGGCGTGCAGCCGCGCGCTGCTCGAGGCGGCGCGGGCGGCGCTGCTGTGCCTGGATCCGCGCCCGGCGCGTGCCTGGGACGCGGACACCGCACCCTATGTCATGCCCGATGTCTTGTTTTATCGGGATCGGGATCGGGACGCCTGGCGCGTGAGTCTGAATCCGGCCATCGAACCGCGTCTGCGGCTGAGCCCTGATCTGACCGCCAGTCTGGCGCAGCACGAGACATCCCCGCAGATGCAGGAACAGCTGCGCCAGGCGCGTGGCCTGATCCGGAACCTGGGGCAGCGTCAGCAGACCATTCTGCGGGTCGCGGAGATCATTGCGCAGCGCCAGCGTGCGTTCCTGGAAAATGGCGTGGGCGCCCTGCGGCCCCTTGTCTTGCGCGATGTGGCCGAAGCACTGCAACTGCACGAGTCCACCATTTCGCGCGCCACACGCTTGAAATACGCACAGACTCCCTGGGGGGTGTTCGAGCTGCGGCAGTTCTTTGCCACGGGCATCCAGACGGTGTCCGGAGTTGACACCTCGGCCCAGGCCATTCAGGCGCTGATGCGTACCTTGCTGGATGCGGAGCCCGCGGGCAAGCCCCTGTCCGACATGCGCTTGGCGCAAGGGCTGGCAGACCAGGGGGTGGTGATCGCCCGCCGCACCGTCGCCAAATATCGCGAGGCCATGGGGGTGCCCCCGGCTGGTGTGCGCAAGACACAGGCATAGGGATTGAAGATGGCGGCCAGGCCACCGGCGAAACGGTTCGGGACTATGCCTCGCGCGATCTGCAGTCCCCGGTCGGCTCGTCGACGCCTGGGCCTGGCCTGGCGATGGCCACGGCCATCGCTGCGGTCTGCGCCTTGTCTGGCAAGCCCATGCATCCGGATCCAAGTGCACGAGCTGATCAGACGGCAGACTAGAATGCCGACTGCTTGGCCGGGCAGTCTTTGACGCGTCCCCAGGCCTGGTGCGGCTCACAGTATTTCTTGCGGGCGGCCCAGGCACACGACGGCCGTGAAAAGAAACCCAGGCTGGCGCAGGCCTTCAGTTCCGACTGAAAGGCTGCCTGCCAGCGCTTGTCATTGAGCGCCGCAGGCGGCGGTGCCGCAGACCCTGTCGGGGTGGCATCGGTCGGCTCGATGGGGATCAGGGCACCTGCGGCGCCGGCATTCAGCACGCCTTGCGGGGCCGCGCCGAACTGGTTCTGCGAGGCCAGGCGGATGGCCTCGTCCATGCTGATCGTCGTCGTTGCCAGTGCGATGGGACGCCCTGCCGCCAGCAGGGAATCGGCCTGGATGTGCCAGGCGACGGGCGGCTGAAGTGTTGGCACACCCAGGCGGCCATCGGACAGCGGCTGTGGCGCGGTGGCCACAAACGGTTTGCCGTCAGCATCCAGTACCGGGTTCTGGGTTGGAGCCGGGTATTGTGGTGTCACGACTTCGATCTGGCTGGGGCCATGGGCGATCAGCCAGTCACCCAATCGCAGACCGCCCCACGCGGACGCGCCAGCAGCGAGCACCAGAATGGCGAAGATCAAACGCCAGGACATGAATGGGTCTTCTCGTCGGTCAATGCAGATGATGGTTCATTGTATAGGAAGCGGTCTCAGACGCCTGGGCCGAATACTTGCCCGGCATGCTCGCGCAGCGTGTGGAATTCGATGTCGGGGTAGCGCTCCTGCGCCACGCGCAGCTGTGCCGGCGAGCTGGCCAGAAACGCAGCGGCATTCACGACATCGTGGGCGATGTGTGCACTATTGGCGTCCATGAATTTTTTCAGTGCCCTGGGGTCGGCACTGGTGATCCAGCGCGCCAGGCTGTAGCGTGAAGGCATCAGGCGGGCCTCGACGCCATATTCCGTCTTCAGGCGGTGGGCCACCACCTCGAACTGCAGTTGCCCCACGGCACCCAGCAGCAGTGCGCCGCCGGCGGCTTCGGGGCGGAATACCTGGATGGCGCCTTCCTCTCCCAGCTGTGTGAGACCGGTGCGCAGCTGTTTCATGCGCAGGGGATCCTTGACCTCCACGGCCTGGAACAGTTCCGGGGCAAAGAACGGCAGGCCGGTGAAGGTCAGCGATTCGCCTTCGGTCAGCACGTCGCCCAGTTGCAGAGCACCGTGGTTGGGAATGCCGATGATGTCGCCGGCATAGGCCTCCTCGACGATCTCGCGGCGCTGCGACAGAAAGGACACGACGTTGTTCGGGCGGATTTCCTTGCCGTTTCTGGCGACCTTCAGGCGCATGCCGCGCTGAAACCGTCCGGAGCTGACCCGCACGAAAGCCACCCGGTCGCGGTGCGCCGGGTCCATGTTGGCCTGGACCTTGAACACCACACCGGTAAAGCGCGGCTCGTCGGGTTGCACCGTGCGTTCCAGCGCGGCGCGCGGGCCGGGCGGTGGGGCCAGTTCGACCAGGGCGTCCAGCACCTCGCGCACGCCGAAATTGTTGATGGCCGAGCCGAAGAACACCGGGGTCTGGCGTCCCGCCAGAAAGGCACCCTGATCAAATTCCGGGACGGCGCCCGAAATCAGTTCGATTTCTTCACGCGCCTTGAGGTAGTGTTCGCCAAAGCGCGCCTGCAGCGCCGGATTGTCCAGGCCGTCGACGGTTTCATCGTCGTTGCGGTGGCGCTCGGACCCCCCGCGGAACACGCGCATGTGATTGTGGCGCACATCGAAGACGCCACCAAAATGCCGCCCCATGCCCACGGGCCACGAAAAAGGGATGGCGTCCATGCCCAGATGGCTTTCAATTTCGGACAGCAGCTCCAGCGGTTCGCGCACCTCGCGATCGAGCTTGTTGATGAAGGTGATGATGGGCGTGTTGCGGGCGCGGCAGACTTGCAGCAGACGGATGGTCTGGGGCTCGACGCCGTTGGCGGCATCGATGACCATGAGCGCCGCGTCCACGGCCGTCAGCACGCGATACGTGTCTTCGGAAAAGTCCTGGTGGCCGGGCGTGTCCAGCAGGTTGATGACGCAGTCGCGGTATTCCATCTGCATGACCGAGGAGGCGACCGAGATGCCGCGCTGCTTTTCTATTTCCATCCAGTCCGAGGCGGCGTGGCGACTGGCTTTGCGGGCCTTCACGCTGCCCGCAATCTGGATCGCGCCGGCAAACAGCAGCAGCTTTTCCGTGAGGGTGGTCTTGCCCGCGTCCGGGTGGGAGATGATGGCAAAAGTGCGTCGGCGGGCGACTTCGTCGGTCAGGCTCATGAGTCGTGATTGGATGAAGGGCTTCAGGCCCTGTGGCTGAAAGACGCCAGGACGGTGCCGGCCAGGATGAACAGGCTGCCAAAGCTGCGATTCAGCCAGCGGACGTGGCCTGGTTTGCGCAAGAGCCGCAGGATGCGCGAGGCGAGCGAAGTCTAGCAACTCATGGCCACCAGATCGGTGAAGCACAGCGTGGCGCCGATGAGGACGTACTGCAGCGGCAGCGGGCGGCCCAGGTCCAGAAACTGCGGCACGACGGCCAGCAGGAACATGGTGCCTTTCGGGTTGGTGATGTTCACCAGATAGCCGCGCAGCAGCTGGTCGCGCACCGGGTGCGGGCTTTGTACGGGGCGCGCCTCGACGGCGACCGGCGCGGCGTCGGTGCGGAACTGGCGTACGCCCAGATAGACCAGGTAGCCCGCTCCGGTCCATTTCACCAGGCTGAAGGCCAGCTCCGACGTGGCCAGCAGGGCCCCCACGCCCAGGGCCACGATGAAGAGCTGGCAGATGATGCCGGCCTGCAGGCCGAAGATCGTCCAGAGGCCATGACGAAATCCGTATTTGAGCCCCGAGGCCATGGCCGAGATCGCGCCTGGCCCGGGGGAAAACGAAATGGCCCAGGATGCCGCCAGAAAAGCCAGCCAGGTGGAAAGCGCCATGGAAGTGCTCGTGTTGCGGGCTCAGTCGGCCTTGTACAGCAGCGCTGCGGGGCGGCTGCCGCCTGGCGAGCGAGCTTCGCGGCGCGGGCTGGATGGCGCATTGCCATCGCGCACCGAACGCCCGCCGGGTGCCCGGCCCGCGTCGCGGCGCGTGTCCTGGCGGGGGCTGCGACGGGCGTCAGGGCCCGGGTGCCGATCGGGTGCCGCGGCCGGGCGCCGGCCTTCGCGGCTGCCCGGCGTGCCTTCGTGCCGGCCGCCGCTGCGCGTGCCACGGGCATCGCCCTGCAGGCGTGCCAGCGCGCGCTTTTCGCGCGCATCGGGGACGGAATCGCCGGTCACCATGGCGGCCGGATTCCAGCCCTGGACCTGTTGCTGCTCGATCGGATGCCGGATCAGGCGCTCGATGGCGCGCAGCAGCTTGATTTCGGACGGGTCGACCAGTGACAGGGCGGAACCGGTGCTGCCGGCGCGCCCGGTGCGGCCGATGCGGTGCACGTAGTCTTCCGGCACGTTGGGCAGTTCGAAATTCACGACCTGTGGCAATTGATCGATGTCCAGGCCGCGGGCTGCGATGTCGGTGGCCACCAGGACGGCCAGCTTGCCGTCCTTGAAGCTCGACAGGGCCTTGGTGCGTGCCGCCTGGCTCTTGTTGCCGTGGATCGCCGCCGCGGACAGGCCGTCCTTCAACAGCTTTTCGGCGAGGCGGTTGGCGCCATGCTTGGTGCGCGTGAACACCAGCACCTGATGCCAGCCGCTTTCGCGGATGATGTGGCTGAGCAGGTCGCGCTTGTGGGCCTGGTCGGTCAGCACCATGCGCTGCGCCACCAGTTCGGATTCCGTGTTGCGGCGTGCCACGGAGACCTCTTGGGGATTGCGCAGAATGCCTTGCGCCAGCCCGCGGATCTCATCGGAGAACGTGGCTGAAAAAAGCAGGTTTTGCCGCTTTGCGGGCAACAGCTTCAGCACGCGCCGGATGTCATGGATGAAGCCCATGTCGAGCATGCGGTCCGCCTCATCCAGCACCAGGATCTCCACGCCGGACAGATCCAGGGTTTTTTGCTGTACGTGATCCAGCAGGCGTCCCGGCGTGGCCACCAGGATGTCGAGCGGCTTTTTCAGGGCGGTGAACTGTGGATTGATGTTGACCCCGCCGAACATCACCATGGAACGCACGTTCGTGTGCTGGCCGTACAGGCGCACGGATTCCTCGACCTGTGCGGTGAGCTCGCGCGTCGGCGTCAGGACCAGCACGCGCGGCCGCCCGGGGCGGCGCTCCGTGGCCGGATGCTGCAGCAGGTAGTGCAGGATGGGCAGGGTGAAGCCGGCGGTCTTGCCGGTGCCGGTCTGGGCGGCGGCCAGCAGGTCGGCACCCGCCATGACACGTGGAATGGCCTGAGCCTGGATGGGAGTGGGGTGCGTGTAGCCTGCGTCGTGAACGGCGCGCAGCAGGGACTCTGCCAGGCCAAGCGAGGCAAATGAAACGGAGGTGTTCAAGAATGTTACTCCAGCGACCGCCCATCGCTCGGGTGAGCGATGCCAATCGAGGCTGACGGTTGAAAGATGTCAGGAAGAAATGCCGCAGGTCATGCCAGGATGAGCCAGGGTCGGAGAGGATCGCACGGCGATTGGCAGGCAGCACGAAAGAACGCATTATAGCGTGTCTCGTGGTCTGCATCGCAAGCCGGGGCATGAACGTGTGCAATAAACCCACGGTCCACAGGCCGATGGTGGCGGGCTGCCTGGCCGGGATGAGCTGCCGGCGCATCGCGCACTGTAAAATGGCTGACCGGCTATCCGCTGACCGGCGTTCCGCTGGCCGGCTTTCCGAAGAGGCGCACATGATTCGCAGAGTCCTGACCCTGGCCGTCATGGCGGCCCTCGCGCTGCTGCTGTCAGGCTGCGGCTACAACGAGATCCAGCGCCAGGACGAGCAGGTGAAGGCGGCCTGGTCCCAGGTGCTGAACCAGTACGAGCGCCGTGCCGACCTGGTGCCCAAGCTGGTGGCCTCGGTGAATGCGTACATGGTGAATGAGCGCGCCGTGCTGCTGCAGGTGACCGAGGCGCGCTCGCGCGTCGGCCAGGTGCGCATCAGTGCCGACGATCTGGATGATCCCGCGCTGGTGGCGCGCTTCGAACAGGCTCAGGCCGCTTTGTCCTCCAGCCTGTCGCGCCTGCTGGCGGTGTCGGAAAACTATCCCCAGCTCAAGAGCGATGGCCTGTTCCTGGACCTCATGACGCAGCTCGAGGGTACGGAAAACCGCATTGCGGTGGCCCGAGAACGTTATGTGGGCGCCGTGCAGGCCTACAACCTCACCATCCGCGAATTCCCGACCCTGGTGACCGCGCGGGTCTTTGGCTATCAGCCCAGGTCCCAGTACGGGCTGGAGAAGGCCGACCAGATCATGCGTGATCCCGAAGTGAAGTTTGACCTGCCGGAGCCTGCAAAATGAACACTCGCACGGGCGCGGCTTTCATCTTTCCGGCGGGATCGTGGCGCCACTGGGCCGCGCTGCCGGGAAGCCTGGCGGTCCATGGTGTACGTGTTCCGGTGTGGCGTACGCTTCTGGCCTGCATCGTGCTGATGGCCTTGCTGGTCGCTTCCGCAGCGGTAGTTGCGGCGGATGCGCCCGCCGTGCCCGCCTGGAAGGCGCCCGTGATGGACCTGACGGACACGCTGGACCCGGCACGCATTCAGGCCCTGACACAGCGCGTGCGCGCGCTGGAGCAGGCCCATGGCGCCCAGTTGTTCGTGCTGCTGGTGCCGACGACCGGCAGCGATTCGATCGAGCAATATGCCCGACGCGTCTTCGATCAGTGGGCGGTGGGTCGCAAAGGCGTGGACGATGGCGTGCTGCTGCTCGTGGCGCTCCAGGATCGCCGGGTGCGCATCGAGGTCGGCTACGGACTGGAAGGCGCAGTGACGGATGCGGCTTCCGGGCGGATCATTCGCGAACAGATCACCCCGCTGTTTGCCAATGGGGATTATGCCGGCGGAGTGAGCGCAGGGGTGGCGGCACTGGCAAGCTTGATTGCCGGGGAAGCGCTGCCGGCTCCGCAGGAGTCTTCCGGGCGGGTGCCGGACGATGATGAGCCGCCGTTGTTCCTGCTGCTGCCGCTGGCGGGGCTGGCGCTGGTGGCACACCCCGTGATGGGTGGTTTTCTGATGGGCGTCTTCGTCCTTGTCGTGACAGGCAGTCCGCTGTGGGCGGTGCTCGCCGCGCTGGCGGGCGTGGGCCTGTCGTTGCTGGGCCGTGCGCTGGGATGGGCGCAGCGTTTTCAGCGGCGCGGCCGCTCGGGCCGGGACGGCTTCGGCGGTGGCGGTGGGGGTGGTTTCGGCGGCGGGGGCGGCAGTTCGGGCGGCTCGGGTGGCTCGGGCGGCGGCGGAGGGCGTGGCGGTGGCGGGGGGGCGTCAGGCAGCTGGTAGGGCCCGCGCACGCGCCATTGGTTCGCCATCGGGGCTGTTTGGGTGTCCTGGGCTCTGAAGCGCCTGCGCGCAACAGGAGGTGCCGGGCCCGCAGGCCCGGGAAGACATCAAGACCGGTCAGTGGCCCGCATCGGCCGCTGCGGCCAGTCCACCTGGTTCGCTGGCCATCCCTCCCATCTGGGTCAGGATGCCGGCCATGCGCTCGACCTGGGCGTCGCGGTCGGCATCCGGCACGGGGCTCGGGCCGATCGTGGACCAGCCCGGATGGCTGCGCGCCCGTTGCAGAATGTCTTGCAGTTCGGCCGGCAGGTCCGGCCCGACATCGGAAGGCACATCACCCGTCGTGGCCAGTGTGCCTTCCAGAGGCTGCACGGCGGCATGGCCGCGGCGCTCCAGTGCGTGCACCAGAGCCAGCTGGCGTCGCGCCAGCAGCTGCAGCACGGCGTCGTCCAGGGTGATTTCCAGGTGGCCGGACAGCCGCCCGGCCAGGCGTCTGCCCCATTGGCCGGCCCCTTGCCAGGCACCCCCCAGGGCAGCGCCGATCAGAGCGGCCGCGCCCAGGCTCAGGCCGCCCGTCACCGCGTCCACGGCCGCACCGGCCATGGCGCCCGTGGCCACGCCCTTGCCGACCTGGATGCCGAAGACCTTCAGGGTCTGCGGGTTGAACAGATCCATGCCCCAGCGCTCACCCTCCAGGGGCAGGGGATGGTGCGGGAAGGTGGCCCGGCTGAAGTGATAGCGCTTCAACAAGGCGCGGACGCATTCCTGTTCGCGCTCGCGGCTGCGCTTGCGCAGTGCCTGGACGGCGGCGTCCCGCCCGGCCGCGTCGCCGGCGCAGCTCAGGCGCAATGCCGCGGCATCCATCAGCAGTTCGGCGATCAGCCGCGCGGCATCCTGCAGGCGGCGCTGGCGCTGGCGTGCCAGGTCGGCTTGCAGGTTCTGCAGGGCGTCGGCGTGCTGATCCAGCATCAGGGCCAGGCGCTCCAGCATTCTGGCTTCGCCGTCCAGGGCGGGTGCCACCGTGTCGAAGTCGACCGTGGCGTGCAGCCCCAGCCTGGCCAGCGCCTCGCGCCAGGCCGCGGTGTCCGCCTGCGGGCTGCGGGTGAAGTTCAGCACGGGCAGGATGGGATGGCCGCAGGCGGCCAGCAGCAAGAGCTCATCGCGGTGCTTGGGCAGCACCGGATCACGGACATCGATCACATACAGGGCCGCATGGGTGGCCAGCACCGTGGCCAGCACCCGGCATTCCTGCTCGAAGCGCCCCGCCGCTTCCGGGCTGTCGAGCAGGCGCCGGATGCGTTCCGGACCATCGTGGCGTTGCGCGGGGCTGTTCAGCTGTTCCAG